>Ga0316205_10000057_pt1 | contig 277718 bp, 248 predicted proteins | sample 3monthpyrite_MG_FD_204941 | JGI IMG/M metagenome (GOLD analysis project Ga0316205, IMG submission 204941) | Microbial mat bacterial communities from mineral coupon in-situ incubated in ocean water Damariscotta River, Maine, United States -... | ecosystem: Environmental > Aquatic > Marine >...
ATTGGAAAGCTGCACTGAATCGGTTTATGATTGAGTTTGAAGAACGATTAACTGACTACATTTAAAAATGGCAGTTACACAGAATTATTTACACCGTCTTCACACGCTCTTTTTTTATTTAATACAAAAAAATATTATTTAAAATTCTATTGTATTATTATCAGAATATGACTTTTCGACTTAGAACAAGTATCACAAACAATAAAGTTACAACAACCCTTTAAACTCTATCGCAGGAACCGGCTTTGAGATCAAATAACCCTGTATTACTTCACAGCCATGTTCTTTTAAAAAATGATATTGATCTTCAGTTTCCACGCCTTCAGCAACGACTTTTAAATTCATAGAATGTGCCATCGCAATTACGGCTCGGGCAATTGCACCATCATCACTATTACCCATTATGTCTTTAACAAATGACCGGTCAATTTTTAAAACATCTAACGGAAACTGATGCAGATAACTTAATGATGAATAGCCCGTACCAAAATCATCCATCGATAATTTAACACCCAGCTCTTTTAAATGATGCATTTTATTAATGCTATTTTCCGCATCCTGCATCGCAATACTTTCAGTTATTTCCAGGTCAATTTTTTCAGCTTCTAAACCATATTGTTCTATTAACTGCTGAATTTGTTTAACCAGATCGGCCTGTATAAACTGCCGTGCCGACAAGTTTATACCCACACTCAAATCATATCCCTGCAGGTTCCATTCTTTAGTTTGCTTAATCGCCTGCTCTAAAACATAGTGCCCCAGCGGCTGAATTAAACCGGTTTCTTCTGCTAAGGGAATAAATCTAATTGGCGGCACTAGCCCATACTCATTATGTCGCCAACGCACCAGCGCCTCGGATGCAATAATTTTTCGTGTTGTTGCATCTACCTGTGGCTGATAAAATAATTCCAGTTCATCACTTTCTATAGCATTGCGTAAATCGGTTTCCATACGCAAACGATCATCGACTCGGCGATTCATATCACTGGTATAAAAATGTTCCTGATCACCACCCAGGCCTTTAGCTTTGCGCATCGCCGTATTCGCACAGTGAATTAATTCCCCGGCGTCCATTTCATCATCGGGATAAATAGAAACCCCTAAACTTAAAGACACCACAACCTGCTGATTGCCAAGATCAAAACTATTATCTTTTAATGCCAGATTCAAATTCCGAATGGTTTGAGTGATTTCTTCTGTTGATACTGCACTTTCAATTAATAATGCAAACTCGTTACCACTAATGCGTGCAACCGTATCACCTTCACTCATAAAGCCAATTAAAAATCCGGCAAATGCAACCAGCAGTTCATTACCAATATCCTGCCCCAAACTATCATTAATTAACTGAAAGCGATCGATATCCATTAACACAACCGCCACCTGATGGTTAGCATGTTCGGCAACTTTTATGGCATGGGTTAAGCGTTCTTTAAAAAGTGTTTGATTGGGTAGATCGGTAAGCAAGTCATGATAAGCCTGATGCAAAATCATATCTTCGGCGCGCTTCAATGAAGTTATATCCTGAATCGTGCCTAAAATATACCGCGGTTTTTTATCATCCCCCATAATCACATCGCACTGCTGATAAACATAACGCTCTTTATTATCAAGGCCGTGAATACGATGCTCCAGAACAAATTGAGTACCGCGAGTTCGAGCATCATTAAAAGCGTGAATCACCCGATCCCGATCTTCTTCGGGTATGTAATTGACTAGCTGGCCAAATGTGAGTTCTTTATTGCGATCAATCCCCAGCATTTCTAATACGCCGGGGGGAAACATAAACTGATCGCTTACTAAGTCCCAGTCCCAGTAACCCAGCATCGCTACTTTTAAAGCGTGTTCAACACGGTGACGATTTTTGCGTAATTCAAAATCCATATCGCGAGACTTAAGTGCATAACGCACCCGCTGCGCGAACAAACTCCAGTTAATGGGTTTGGAAATAAAATCGGTAGCACCCGCATCAAATGATTTATCAACCGATGCAATATCATCCAGACCCGTTAACATAATAATGGGCACCGTACTTTCCTTGTCTACAACACGCATTTCCTGACAGGCTTCAAAACCATTCATCACGGGCATTAACACATCGAGCAAAACTAAATCGGGGCGTTGCTGGCGAAATAACTCAATACCCTCTGCACCATTGGGTGCTTCAATAGTGTCATAACCCTGCTTTTGCAATGCTTTCATTAACATGGTGCGAATCACTATATCGTCATCCACCACCAGTAATAACGGCGTTTTTCTTTCAGCAATAATCAGGGTATTGATACTTGGCATTTTTACATGCCCCGCGCCAGATCTTTCTTTAAATCTTCAATATCTTCCAGCCCCACTGCCACTCGAATTAAACCATCGGCGATATTTGATTCTTTACGTTGCTCGTCGGTTAAGCGCCCATGAGTTGTTGTAGCCGGATGAGTAATGGTCGTTTTTGTATCGCCCAAATTTGCGGTAATCGAACAAATTTGAGTCGCATCAATTAATTTCCAGCCCGCATCTTTACCGCCTTTTAATTCAAACGACAATAAACCACCAAATCCACTTTGCTGTGATTTTGCCAGCTCATGTTGGGGGTGTGATTCCAGACCGGGGTAATAAACTCGTGCTACCTGCGGCTGCTGCTCTAACCAACGCGCTATTTCAAGCGCCCCTGCACTGTGCGCTTTCATGCGAAGTGATAAAGTTTCTAAACCCTTTAAAAACACCCAGGCATTAAATGCACTCATGGTTGGGCCAGCGCTGCGTAAAAAAGCGTACACATCTGTGCCCACAACTTCTTGCGTACCGCACACGGCTCCGCCCATGCATCGCCCCTGCCCGTCAATATATTTAGTGGCAGAGTGAATCACAATATCTGCACCTAATTTAATTGGCTGTTGCAATGCGGGGGTGGATAAGCAGTTATCGACAGCTAACAAACAATCATATTTTTTCGAAATTTCAGCCAGCGCTTTTACATCAACTAATTCTGTTAATGGATTAGACGGCGTTTCTAAAAACAATAAGCGCGTATTTTTTTGTATGGCTTTTTCCCAGGCATTCAAATCAGACAAATCGACAAAGGTTGTTTCTATACCTAACTTCGCCATGAAATTTGTAAACAATACGGTAGTGGTGCCAAAAATACTGCGCGATGAAACAATATGATCACCGGTTTTTAAAATACCTAAACAGGTTGCCAGAATTGCAGACATTCCAGACGCCGTAGCAACGCAACACTCCGCACCTTCCATGCGCGCTAAACGTTGCTCAAATGTTCTTACCGTCGGATTAGTAAAACGCGAATAAATATTACCTGGCAACTCGCCAGAAAAACGTCCCGCAGCTTCGGCGGCCGTTGCATAAACAAAACTCGAAGTGGGAAAAATAGGTTCGCTATGTTCCTGCTCATGGGTACGTTGCTGACCGGCTCTTACCGCCTGAGTTTCAAATCCCCATTGGGCTTCTAAGTCATCATAATCACTCATTATTATTTTCCTGAATGTTCAGCTTATTTCTCGATTAATACTTTACAACCTTCATCAACAAGGTCGAATAATTCTATAATATCTTTATTACACATGCGCACACAACCATGAGAGGCTGGCTGGCCAATTTTATTTTCTTCTGCGGTTCCATGAATATAAATATAACGCTGATAGCTGTCTATCATTTCACCGCGGCTATTTTCACCTTTATCATTTTCACCCTTATTCAGGCCAATGTCTTCACCCTGTAACCACAAAATGCGACTGCTGATAATGTCATCGGGTAACACTTGTTTTGCTGCTAGTAATTCATCCAGCACCCCAATTGACTCTCGCCCCACAAATACTTCATTAATAGCACAGCCTTTGCCTATTTTCTGTGCAATACTATGATTACCTAATGGTGTTTTAAAACTGCCATTTAGATTGCCGACGCCATACCTTGAAGTTGACACCGGATAGTCACAAATCTTTTTGGCGTTTTGATCCATGCAATGCATGGATTGCTGACCTATATTTATAATAATATAACGAATGCCTGACATATTTATAGCAACTAATTTAAATAAACCGACTTATTTCTATGCTAACACGCCTTTACTGGATTTCACTTTTTTTATTACTGCTAATCCCATCAATCACCCCGACAATAGTTCGGGCCGTTGAACAAAATTCAGACAGTCACAAAGCACTTATTAGCCTGTCTAAACAAGAGCACGTTAATAACACCTGCAAGAGTATTGGAAAAAAACTTTCTAGCGTCACATTCAACGAGTGTCTTGAGCGAAATTTAAACGCCTCTGACATTCAAACCCGCAATCAAAACAATCTTCTCATTAAAGAATACCCGCCTATTTTAAGTAAGCGCCAACCACAGGCTAAAATACTGATGCTGGGGGGCATACATGGCGATGAATATTCGTCGGTCACTATAATGTTTAAGTGGATGAAGATTCTTGATAAATATCATAGTGGCCTGTTTCACTGGAAAGTTGCGCCACTGATTAACCCGGATGGATTGTTACAAAAAAAATCTCAACGTATTAATGCCAATGATGTCGATTTAAATCGAAACTTTCCAAATAACGGTAATCCCGAAGCCAGTCTCGAATACTGGAAAACCCGCGCTTATAGTGACCCTCGTCGCTACCCCGGTGCAAGCCCCGCGAGTGAAGTTGAAACTCGCTGGATTATTGAGCTGATTAAAGAATTCAAACCCGATGCTATTGTAGCGGTGCACGCACCCTTTGGTATCGTCGATTACGACGGACCCACCAACCCGCCGTCAAAACTCGGCTCGCTTTATTTAAAACTACTGGGAACCTATCCCGGTTCACTAGGTAATTATGCAGGACTACAGCAAAATATTCCGGTAGTAACCATTGAACTGCCTTATGCGGGAATTATGCCCAGCGATCAGGAGGTGGTTCGAATCTGGGTAGATATGGTGCGCTGGTTGCGTAAAAACATTTCCGCCAAATCTAACGATTAAAACGGGCAACTCAAGATGACTACCTTTAGCAAACGCATTTACTACAGTTTATTTATATTAACATCACCCGCTGCCAATGCAGGCCCAACGGGTGATGAGATTTTATCTTCAAACACAATTCGCCATTGCCCGTCACTTTCTTTATTCCAGTACTGACGTTTCCAGCTTTTACTGGAAAAATTATCACTCGCATAAGTTTGTAAAAAAGTAGCCACCATCACATCTTCATTTGGATGCACCAGCAAACTCACATTCGATAATTCCACATTAACAAATGTTTTGTGTTTTGCCACCCGCCGCTTATGATCAGACCAATGCGAGAAATCTTTTTTCCCATTGGTAAAGCGCGCTGAATAGTGACTTAAATAATTATCCACATTCATGCTTTCCCAATCTGCCTTCCATTGATCGTGTATGTTTGAAATATCATTTTTATATTTCTGCCACGGCTCAACTGCCAACCATTGAATATTTTCACCAATCAATACCGGCGTACTCTTTAAATCAATAAAACTACCGAGGCGCAATAAATCATCATTTGGTAAAACTACGCAGCCCTCCGATGCCAAAGTCGGTCGGTTATAAGTTCCGCTACGCGTGCCATGCAGCCAGATACCATGGCCGGTTTTTCCATTTAAACGATCCCATGCATTGGGATAATTAATCGGGTAAGCACCTGCACCATATTTATCGGCTAATGCATCGGGCGAAATATACGACTGCACAAAATACACACCTAGCGGTGTTTTCAAATCACCTTCCGTATTTTTTCCTGCGCCACTGCGTCCCATCGACACAAAAAAATTATCGATCAATTTTGGATTTGAATTTGCATTTTCAAATAAATACAATCTGGATTTACTTAAATCGACAACAATTGCATGTCGGTAAAATGAATCTAATTTTGTGAGCACCCCAGGAATTTTATTTTCCACAGCAGAATCATTCAGCGCCTGATAGCGATTTTTTATTTCACTGAGTAATAATGTTTTCTGTAAGCCTTCACTAATCCCTGCAGCAGGCACATCAAAATTTCCAGCTCTGGATTTTAAAACATCACCATAAACGAGTTGTGCTAATTTAAAATCTGGAACATCTGCAAGCAGTGATTGCAGTTTTAATTCTGCTCCATCCAAGTTTAACTTTTGAATTTCTTTAATTGCATCAAGCAAACGTACCTCGGGATGAGGCGCAGCTGTTGCCAAAGAAGCTGACAACAAAAATATGGCGACAAGTAATGTGTAAACTAAGTTCATGTATAAATTTTATGTGCTTAACTAACTATTTAAAATAGTTATCCTGATTATTACGAATTATAAATCTCTCTAATTTATGAAAACCAGAACATGACTCTGTCATATCTGCGAAGGCATTATCCTGTACCTGCTGAGCTTTCAGAGTCACTGGATTCCTGACTTCGCAGGAATGACATACTCTATATTTTTTCAATATGTTTTTATCGTTCTTTCCGAAAGTATCAACCAGTCATTCTGCTGTCGCTGCATATACATTTGTTTTAAAACCTTATCCTGGTAGGTTGTTGACTGATACTTCTGAATAAACTCAACCAGCACATAGTCACCCATTGGCTCAATAAAAACACGTACATTTTCAATCTCAACATCAACGCCCTGAGTGAACTTAAGTTTTGCGCGACGAATATTTTTCCATTCAGAATAAGTTTCAAGAGAATTTGAAGGCTGAAAATCTTTTGAATAACTCTGTATATAACCGTCAAAATCACCCTGCGACCATGCACGTGACCAGGCGATTAACTGCTGTTCTATACGCTCACTCAGTTGCTGATTATCTACTGCATCAACTTCATCTGAGCTGGGCAATATTTCAGGTGATGGCGATGAAGGTTGTGATGGAGACACAGGCAGGATTTTTTCCTGTATCACAATTTTTTCAACCTCGACCTCTATCACTTTCACCGGTTGATAAATCGTTTCAATCAACTCCAGCTCAGGAGTCGAAACTGCCTGCTCTGCACCCAACGCTTTATCATAAGCACGGGTTGCTAAAAAATTATAAAGTTTAGAACGGTTTTTTTGTGCTATACGATAATTAGGCGAGCTACTGACGGACTGTTCAAACATTTTTTTCGCTTCGTCTATGCGATTTGTTTTTAATAATAAAATTGCCAGATTATTAGACGGCTCTGGCCATTCCTGATTACGCTCAATTATTTCACGGTAAATAGGTTCGGCCAACGCCCATTCGTGTTGAGATGAAAGCTGCACCGCCTTTGCGAACAGCTCAATATCATCTGGCGTTTCTTTAGCATTGGTTAAATCATCATTAACCTGCGCAACTAGCGCTGAAGAAAACAGCGCCAATAACGAGAAAACAAATAAAGTCGATGAGATAAGAGATGAATTAATTGGTTTATGCATAAAAATTAAATAACGGCTACTGGTTACTATATAAATCTATGCCCGCCAGATTATCCGCATGTTCACGCTTTTCCTTAGCTGCGTCGGAGCGTAAATCATCCAGATGTTTTAAATAAGCCTGATCGACATCGCCGGTAACATACTCACCGTTAAAACATGAGCTATCAAAACCTTTAATCTTATCATTACCCTGTTTAACCGCTGCAATTAAATCATCGAGATCTTGATAAATTAACCAGTCAGCACCAATCTCTTTAGTAATTTCATCTATGTCGCGGCCATCGGCGACAAACTCTTTAGGTGATGGCATATCAATACCGTAAACATTGGGGTGCCTAACGGGCGGCGCAGCCGATGCCATGTATACTTTTTTTGCACCCGCATCTCGAGCCATTTGAATAATTTGTTTTGAGGTGGTGCCACGCACAATGGAGTCATCCACCAGCAAAACGACTTTATCTTTAAATTCAAGATCAATTGCATTGAGTTTTTGACGCACCGATTTTTTACGCTGGGTTTGCCCTGGCATAATAAAGGTGCGACCAATATAACGATTTTTAATAAAACCCTCGCGGTACTTCACACCTAAATGATAAGCCACATCTAACGCGGAGGTTCGGCTGGTATCAGGAATCGGGATAACCACATCAATATCATGCTCAGGACGTTCACGTAATATTTTCTGGACGAGTGTTGTGCCCATTCTTAAACGCGCTTTATAAACTGAGATATCATCAATAATAGAATCGGGACGAGCAAAGTAAACATACTCAAAAATACAGGGAGTATTGACCGGGTTTTGTGCGCATTGCTGACTAAAGAAATTACCATCGATATCAATGTAAATGGCTTCACCCGGTTTCAAGTCGCGAACCAGTTCAAAACCCAGAGCATGCAACGCTACACTTTCAGATGCCACAATATATTCAGTACCCGTTTCAGTTTCACGCTTGCCATAACAAACCGGACGAATACCATGCGGATCCCGAAAGGCCAAAACACCTTTGCCTACAATCGTCGCAACAACTGCATATCCACCAAGACAGCGTTTATGCACCGCTTCAATGGCTTTGAATATTTCAGTTGATGTTACCTGTAATTTATTTAGCGCCTGCAGTTCATGGGCAAAAATATTTAATAGAATTTCAGAGTCAGATTCCGTATTAATATGGCGCATATCATCTTTATATAATTGCGCTTTTAAATCTTCTGCATTGGTTAAATTACCATTATGTGCCATCGCAATACCGTAGGGCGAGTTCACATAAAATGGCTGAGCTTCTGCTGCAGATGAGCAACCGGCTGTGGGATAACGTACATGACCTATACCCATATTACCCACCAGCTGATTCATGCTATCAGCATTAAAAACATCACTCACCAAACCATTGCTTTTGCGCAAATGAAATTTATTTCCATCGCTGGTGACTATACCTGCCGCATCCTGACCACGGTGCTGCAATATGATTAATGCATCATATAACAACTGACTAACAGGGCTTCGGCCAACAATACCGACTATACCGCACATATAAACCTCAACAGCAAATTTGCTAATAAATTAAACAGGAAATAAATTTAATACGAAAAATATTTGGCAACATCATCGGGCAAATAACCTTGCAGCCATTGCGCCAGTGATTCAAAGCGTTCAATAAACATTGACGACTGCCACCAGTCGTAACTCGGTGCATTGGTCAGGCCGGCAATAAATACCAGAGCAACCACAATCACCAATCCTAAAGAACCACCAATAATTAAACCCAACACGCGGTCCAAACCACTTAAGCCGGTTTTACTGACAAACTGGCGTGCAATAAAACTCACGACCGCGCCAACCATAATGGTGAGAACAAATAATATACCCATCGCTGCGGCTAATCTCATTGGTGGCGACTCGATAGAGGTCAACATTGAAGCGGCTAAATTAGGGGCAAAGCTAAATGAAATTGTGCTCGCGGCTAACCAGGTACCCAGCGCAATGGCAATTTTCACAAAGCCCCAGATTAAACCCAGCACCAGCAACACTACCAATATGGTTACAATTCCAAAATCTACAAGAGTCATGCATTTTTTCCTGATCTAAGCAAAGAGCATAGTCTTTAATTGTGAGCGATGCATCATGGGTGTTTCACCACCATACCTTTGAGTTTTTCACTTTTGAGCAGTTCGGCTTTAATTTTTTCTAACTGTTTTTTATCCAGCTCCGGGCCGATTCTCACACGATAAGTTGTACGGTTAGGTTTTTTCAACACATCAACATAACTGGCATAGCCTTTTTTACGCAGTCGATCACGCATCACCACCGCATTCGCCTCCTGCGAAAAACTGCCTAGCTGCAATGCCCAGGCATGCACGGCTGCGCGTTCAGCTTTTATATCTTTATTAATCGTCGCAGCAGAGCTGGTTGATTCTATATAATTTTCGATGGGTTTGAATTCAGGTTTTTCAGGAATACTCACATTATTGTTGTAGCGAGATTTATGCCCAGCACCGTCTAACCATTCGGGTACAAAAATCACCAGAAACGCACCTAATACAACAGCACCGATAATTCGCTTACGAAGTTTTCTGTCCAACCCGATTCCAGATGTTAGTTAAGATGATGACCATTAGAATGACCTTCAAAAAAAGTGGTTGCTTCAGCGACTGTATAGAATGAACCAAACACAATAATTCGGTCATTTTCAGCAGCCAGCGCCAGCGCTTTTACACAAGCTTCAGCCACGCTTTCACAAACCGAGAGTTTAACATCTGAATCCAGATCACGCACCGCCTGTGCCATATTTTTTGCAGAGTTTGCGCGACTTACGGCTAAGCCCGCACTCACCCACTGGTCAACTTGCGGCCCCACTGCTGCCAGCACTTCAGCCACTGCCTTATCTGCCAGCATGGCGACCACTGCGATGGTGTTTCCGGCAACGGGGTTATCACTTAAAACACTATGCAGCATCTGCGCAGATTGCTCATTGTGAGCCACATCAACGATAACGACTGGTGCAATACACAACTGCTGGTAACGCCCCAATAGCTTCACCTGCTGTAAACCATCCGCTATATTTTTACGACCGGGTGTCTTTTGCAGCGCCAAACAATTTATTGCCATAATCGCAGCCGACGCATTTTGTAATTGAAAACCACCTTTTAGCGCCGGCATGGGTAAATCAGCCAGATGCAAATCCGGACCATTCAATTGCCAGTTTGTATCTGACAAACCCTGATACAAATAATTCTGACCAAGGCGCACTAAGTTAACATTATTTTCCTGCGCGTAATTGAGTAACGTAACTGGGGGATTAAACATGCTGACGATTGCGGGTTTATGTGCGCGCATAACGCCGGATTTTTCGCGGGCAATCACTTCAATATCATCACCCAGCCAATCTACATGATCAATACCAATACTAGTGATCACCGCCACATCTGCATTAATCACATTCACTGCATCCAGCCGGCCACCCAGCCCCACTTCCAACACTGCCACATCCACATTGTATTTTTTAAAAACCACCAGTGCTGCGAGTGTACCGAATTCAAAATAGGTTAAAGCAATATCGCCTCGTGCTTTATCTATTACATCAAATGCTTCACATAAATCAGCATCGGTTACTGGCTGCTGGTTTATGCGAATACGTTCGTTGTATTTAAATAAATGCGGGGAGGTGTAACTACCGACTGAAATATCAGACTGTTTTAAAATGGATTCAATAAAAGTAACCGTTGAACCTTTGCCATTAGTGCCGGCAACGGTAATAACCGGGCAGAAAAAATCTGAAGAAAATTTGAGTTTTTTTAAAACCGCTGCAACGCGTTCAAGACCTAAATCGATTTCTTTTGGATTGAGGTTTTCCTGCCATTTCAGCCATTCGGACAAGGTTTGAAATCGCATTAGAATTATGTGTGTAGAAAACGGATATTGGAATAAAAGAAAACGCAAATGACAGCTCTTGCGCTTCCATGCGCTCGCTGAATTAGCGCGTCCTTGCACGTCAACGCGAAAAACGCAAATGAACGCAATAATAAATACACTCTAAATTCCAGCCTGAAGATACGACTAAATTCACTACAGGCAACACTTTTTTTAAAAGCTTTTATTTGCGCATATTCGCGTTCATTCGCGTTCATTTGCGTTTTCTTTTTCTTTTGGCTTTTATTTTTAAAAACTAAGCAGCAGGCTTGTTCTGCAACATACTCAGCAAGCTGGCAATTTTATCGCGCATATCCCGACGATCAACAATCATATCAATTGCGCCATGCTCTAATAAAAACTCACTGCGCTGAAAACCTTCAGGTAAAGTTTCGCGCACGGTTTGCTCAATTACGCGGGGGCCGGCAAAACCAATTAATGCATTCGGCTCACCGATATTAATATCACCCAGCATTGCCAAACTCGCTGACACACCACCCATAGTCGGATCGGTCATCACTGAAATAAACGGGATACCGCGCTGTGACATTTTTTGCAACACCGCCGAGGTTTTTGACATTTGCATCAATGAAAATAACGACTCCTGCATACGCGCACCACCGGATGCTGAAAAACACACAAGGGGAATATTATTTTCTAAACTGACATTCGCCGCACGCACAAACTTCTCGCCTACCACTGAGCCCATAGAACCGCCCATAAATTTAAACTCGAATGCCGCAGCCACTAAGGGTACATTTTTTACCTGGCCTTTGATTGCAATGAGCACATCGTTTTCATCGGTATTTTTTTGTGCGCCAATAATTCTATCTTTATATTTTTTGCTGTCTTTAAATTTTAAAATATCAACCGGCTTTAAATTTTCTGCAATTTCTTCGCGCGGTTCTTCATCCAGAAAATTTTCCAGACGACGACGTGCACCCATACGCATGTGATGATGGCATTTGGGACACACATCATGATTACGCTCTAACTCTGCACGATACAACACCGCACTACAGTCATTGCATTTGGTCCATAAACCTTCCGGCACTGAACCTTTTTTTTCGGCATCATTCGCTTCTGTGCGAATACGCGATGGCATTAACTTTTCAAACCAGTTCATAATTTAACCTTATTTATTTATCCATTGCTGCACGCATCGACGCCAGCAACTCACAAACCTGTTGTGATATTTTTTTCGGATCATCTGCATTTTCTGCAATGCGTTTTACCACTGCACTTCCCACTACAACCGCATCCGCAACCGCGGCAACGGCAGCCGCTGATTTTGCATCACTAATGCCAAATCCAACGCCAACCGGAATTGATGTATGAGTACGAATCTGCGCAACTTTTTCAATTACCGAATCAACATCTAATGTCGCCGCACCGGTCACCCCTTTCAGGGAAACATAATAAACAAAACCACTGGCCTGATCACAGATAATTTTCATGCGATCATCAGTGCTGGTGGGGGCCAGTAAAAAGATCTGGTCAACTTTATTTGCCATTAAATGCGTATGTAATTCAGCACCTTCTTCCGGCGGTAAATCCACCAGAATCAAACCATCAACACCCGCATCGCCCGCCGCATTGGCAAATGTTTCATAGCCCATTACTTCAACAGGATTGGTATAGCCCATTAGCACAATCGGCGTTGTGTTATCTTTTGTGCGAAATTCTTTTACCATCGCCAGCACATCACGCAGGCTAACATTGTGCAATAAAGCGCGCTCACACGCAGCCTGTATCACCGGGCCTTCCGCCATCGGATCTGAAAAAGGAATACCTAATTCCAACACACTTACACCCGCCGCTACCATGTCATGCAACAAGTTTACAGTAACTGATGGATGCGGATCACCGGCGGTAATAAATGAAACTAAGGCGGTTTTATTGTCGGCTTTTAACGCTTCAAACGTTGCATTTAAACGGCTCACAGCTCAATGCCCTCTATGTCTGCAATGGTGTTGATATCTTTATCGCCACGCCCGGATAAATTAATAATTATTTTTTGATCGGGGCTCATGGTTTGCGCCAGCTTTTCACCATAAGCTAAAGCATGACTTGATTCCAGCGCAGGAATAATACCTTCGGTGAGTGTCAGCTTATGAAATGCAGCCAGTGCTTCTTTATCAGTCACACTCACATAATTTGCACGGCCGGTATCTTTTAACCACGCATGTTCAGGGCCGACTCCGGGATAATCTAAACCTGCTGAGATACAATGGGTTTCTATTATCTGGCCATTGTCGTCTTCCATTAAATAAGTGCGGTTGCCGTGTAATACGCCGGGCTTGCCAGCACACAAAGGCGCTGCGTGATTGGGCGTATCCACACCATCACCACCACCTTCAACGCCGTAAATTTTTACCGATTCATCACCCAGGAACGGATGAAATAAACCTATCGCATTTGAGCCGCCGCCAACACATGCGACCAATGCATCCGGTAAACAACCCGCTTGCTCTTGCAGTTGACGCTTAGCTTCGCGACCAATAATGGTTTGAAAATCGCGCACCATTTCAGGATAAGGGTGCGGGCCTGCAACGGTGCCGATAATATAAAAGGTATTATCGATATTGGTTACCCAATCGCGCATGGCTTCGTTTAATGCATCTTTTAATGTTTTAGAACCGGAAGTAACCGGCACGACTTTTGCGCCCAATAATTTCATGCGATAAACATTAGGCGCCTGACGCTTAACATCTTCTTCACCCATGTAAACAATGCATTCCATACCAAAACGTGCGGCCACCGTAGCCGATGCTACGCCATGTTGACCCGCGCCAGTTTCAGCAATAATGCGGGTTTTACCCATGTATTTCGCCAGCAAACCCTGGCCAATAGTATTATTGATTTTGTGGGCGCCGGTGTGGTTTAAATCTTCACGCTTTAAATAAATTTGTGCACCACCGAGTTCTCGCGACCAGCGCTCTGCATGATATAACGGGCTGGGACGACCAACGTAATCCGCCAAATCTTTATCAAAGGCCGCCTGAAAATCTTTATCGGTTTTGACTTTTTCATAGGCCTGACGCAATTCTTCAATCGGTTCCATTAAAGTTTCGGCGACGAACTTACCACCGTAAATACCGAAATGGCCACGCTCATCAGGCATGGAGTAATAATCTGTTTTATCTTTGCTCACTCTTACTTGCTCATCTTATTAATTATGCACAATCGACCCGCTTTACTTCCTGCATTAAGCGCGTTATTAATTTTCTATCTTTTACCCCTGGTGCAGATTCTACCCCGGAGCTTAAATCCACCGCATAAGGGCGAACCTGTTGTATAGCATCGGCAACATTATCCGGGGTAAGGCCACCCGCTAAAATTATGTTGCTGCGCAGGTTCTCGGGGATGCTATCCCAGTTAAATGTGGCACCGGTTCCACCGGCTTTGCCTGCACCGTGGCTATCCAGTAATACGCTTCGTGCCGAAGTATATTGCTTGCACAGCGCACCAATATCATCAATTCCGTCAATGCCTAGCGCTTTTATATAAGGCTTATTGAAAGACTCACAAAACCCGGCTGGCTCGGTACCGTGAAATTGCAAACAATCGATACTGGTTTCTTGCAGCACCCGATTCACCAAACTTTCATCCGGATTTAAAAATAGCGCAACCGTCGTAACGAATCCAGGCAATGCATTTAAAATTAACCGCACCTGCTCAACCTCAACATTTCGCGGGCTTTTTGCATAAAACACAAACCCTAATGCATCAACACCTAAGCTAGCTGCTTCAATACCATCTTCGGTGCGGGTAATTCCACAAATTTTTACGCGGGTTCTTACACGGGTGCTTGGAGTCATTACGGAGTTCAAATATCGACCAGCCTCGGAAATGCGGCATTTTAACAGAAAACTAAGCGGAATTGTTTGTTGCTTTATAAAACTGAGATGAAGCTCCGCCACGAAACATCAATACACTATGTTCGGGGACAGGTCTTGCTTTTTAAAATATGCCGCCCGTTATGAAACCACCCATAGCTGTGTGAATTTGTTTATGGCTCTGCCTGTCTTATCGGAGTTGCCACCGGGGACAGGGTGCAAAAAACGCGACCTTTCCCAAAGTGAAGGGTAAGGGCAAACTTCTAGCTAAAATCAGGAAGAAATATGCCTGGGCTAATTCCAGTTTCCTTCGGATAACTCACCTTCACCAGATACAAACCATCCGCGGGCGCCGTTGGCCCGGCCTGATTTCGATCTTTACACTGCATCAAGTCCGCCATCCAGCTCACCGGTTCAACATTCTGCCCGATCATCATTAACGAGCCGACAATATTCCTGACCATATGATGTAAAAATGCATTGGCTTCGATATCAATATAAATATAGTCACCCTGCCGACTCACCTTTACCCAGTGCACATTTCGATTTGCATGCTCGGCCTGGCAGGCTGATGAGCGAAATGATGAAAAATCCTGCTCACCAATTAATGCCTGTGCTGCCTGATGCATGGCTTCGACATTAAACCCGCCGTGCTTCCAGGTCACTTTTTTATTTAATATGGCGGGGCGTGCCGGGCGATTTAAAATAATATAACGGTACTGGCGAGCAGTTGCACTGAAGCGCGCACTGAAATCATCAGATACCGGTTTTGCCCAAATCGAGGCAACATCATCCGGCAATTGTGTATTAACACCCATCACCCAGGCTTTTTCATCGCGAGGCGCATCGCAATCAAAATGCACCACCTGCCCGGTGGCATGTACGCCGGTATCCGTGCGTCCCGCACAGACCACTTGAATCGGTTGATTGGCAACACTCGACAAGGCTTTTTCGACACATTCCTGAACCGTACGGGTGCCGTGTTTTTGCATTTGCCAACCGGCAAACTGGCTTCCATCGTATTCTATGCCCAGTGCGAATTTCATAAATTACCTGTTTTCAAACCAACAAATGTAAGCATTTATTCTGAATAATATTAGTTAATTTCAAGGTGTGACCTCCCCGCTTTTTCTACGGAGGAGCTAGTACTGTTAAATTATATATGTTTTGAATCACGAGGCCTGAATCACGGAGTCGTGATTCACCGGAATCTCACCGAGGCTGAAGTCATGCAAAACGCCAACTCCATCAGCCTGAACAAAAAACGGCACCAGATTTCATTCTGGTGCCGTTTTTTGAAGTCTCTAAAACTAACTAACTCGCTTTCTGCATTAACTCTTCAGCCTGCTGCTGCTGCTCGTCATTACCTTCGGCTTTAACTTCTTCAAGTATGCTGCGCGCACCATCATTGTCACCCATGTCGATATAAGCTCGAGCCAAATCTAACTTGGTGCTCACTTCATCAACATCTTCAGATAGCTCTGAAATATCAAATTCATCGTCATCATCTGAAATGTCAGCGCTAACATCAATTTCTTCAGCGCCCGAATCATTTAAATCCAGATCATCGATGCCGCCTAAATCCATTTCACCAGCATCGCCCAGATCGTCACTCAGGCCATCACCCAAATCATCACCCAGATCATCACTTAGGTCGATTTCAACAGACTCGTCTTCCGAGTCATCATCCAAATCAAGACTAACTTCTTCCTGCGCATCATCTTCATTTTCTTCAAAGCCTAAATCAGCCGCATCAAAATCTAGCGAGAAGTCATCATCGATGTCCATTTCAGTCGCATCGGCAGCTGCAGCACTCGATTCTGTTGCTTCCTCGACATCATCCATTTCACCAAGATCAAATTCCAGCTCTGAACTGCTGTCATCCGCTTCCGCTTCGGTACTGTCTAATTCACTTGCAATATCTTCAAGGTCACCGGCTAAATCCAGCTCGCCTGTATCAGCAGGCTGGGTACCCGTGGTCTGGGTATCAGCAGACTGGGTATCAACCTGCGTATCTTCAACGTCGAGCCCTAAATCATCCAGCTCAGCATCATCAAATCCGCTATCATCCAGCTCCGAATCAAGGCCTAAATCAAAGTCGGCAGCATCGTCTCCTGCATCCAGCTCAAGATCGGTGGTTTGAGGTTTACTCGGCAACAGCGCATCCGCATCAAAATCTGATAACACATCACTGCCGGAAAATAACTCATTGGTTGGGCTAAGCTCCATTCCCATTGCCACTACTCGATCCCAGTATGATTTATCATCACCCTTACGCGACTTTACATCGACGGCCAATTCTTCAAACGCAGCTGCATTTTTTGCCGCATAATGCGTTTCCAGCAATTTCAGGCGGTAATCATCACGATCCGGATTTTGGTCGATTGCGGTATTCAGCAACTCTTCAGCCTGCTGATAAATACCGTATGCCAGATAAACATCGGCTTCAGCTATAACATCATCGCGTTCATCGTCTTCTGACTCAGCCTTGGCATTATCTAAATTAAACACCGTATCTTCATCTTCAGTTTCTGGCACCTTAACCCGCGTAATATCCATGCTCGAATCATCTGTGGCCTCAGCAGCCATTTCAGCGGTTTGATCCATGCCAAGCGTTTCACTCTGCAGTGTTGCATCATTTGGATCAGCATCAAGTTCAGAGCCACCGATACCTGAAAAATCATTTTCGGCACTATCATCTGCTGGATCCATCATGCCAGCGGTCCACTCATCCTCTTCGGCTTTACTTCCGCGAATACGTTTTAGCAGCAATGCAATCAGCATTAAAATAAATGCCAGACCACCGGCAATCATGCCTAATAATTTCTTATCATCCAGCAAGCCTTCAATAAAACCTTTGGGCTTTTGTTGTGCAAATGCAGGAGGCGTTACCGCTGTTACCGGGTCAGATTGCGGCTCGGCCAGTTGTGTATCAGCCATTTCATCCGCAGGCAGATTCTCACCTGCCTCACTGGTCTCGGCTTCATCTGCAAATATTGCATCTTCGGCAGGTGTATTCTCTGCTGATGCATCACCCATTCCTGCATCTTCCATTCCTGCGTCTTCTATGGCTGATTCATCAGCCAACGTATCTGTCGCAGATTCATCTGCAGATGTATCATCCATCGCCATATCATCTGAGACAGGCGCATCTGACATATCGTCATTAGCTGCTGGCTCATCCGGCATGCTTGCCGCCAGGTCATCTGCTTGCACAGCCTGTTGAGTGCTTTGCAAATCTTCCTGTAATTTCGCCAGCTCGGCGTCGTCCATTTCAACAACACCGCCGCCTTCAATCACACTCTTCACGCGTTGCTCTAACTCAGCAAGGCGCGAACGTAAATCTTCTTTTTCTAATCGCTCGGATTCCAGCTGTTCATTAGCTATGGCCAAATCCTGTTTTAACTGGTTTACCTGTGCATCAATATCCTGGTTAGAGCCGGTGTGCTCACCGCCCTCACCAGCACCCATAATCGATAGATGTCCATCTGCATCGCGTGCCTGCTCACCCGCTGAACCAGCGTCCATTGCATCACCCATCGCATCCGCTTCCATCGAAGAAGCCGGAGATGAGCTAGCGGCAGCGTGACTATATTCACGCCATAATGCCGAATGTTCACGTGCCTGTTCTACCGCTTGTTGACGGTCGACCTGAGTCAAAGCATCACGATCCGGCATACGCAGAATATATCCACGCTTTACGCCATTCATATTTTCACGGATAAAAGCTTCCGGGTTTTTACGCACCAGTGCCAGCATCATTTGCTCTACGCTAATTGAGCTGTCCGGGCGCATGCGGTTAGCAATTCCCCAAAGCGTGTCATTTTGTTGTACTCGATATTGATCGGCGGATGATGTTGCCGCAGGTAAGGCCTGATATTGATAGGTCTCACTTCGACCGCCATCAGAAGAAATGACACCGGTTTGCACGTTAGATGCAGAACCCTGCACCGATTGCGCGTTTTGTTGTTGATAATTGCCCGACTGAGCTTGCGCCTGTGTATCAGCCGGTTCATTAAAAGAACTGTTATTATTTGCACCTGCTGTACTGTTGTTATAGACAGGCGGATCGAGTAGCAGCGTATATTCTCGCAGTAAATGTCCCTGCGGCCAGTCTATCTCTAATAAAAAGCTTAAGAACGGCTCACGTACTGGAGCTTTGGTATAGACCTTCACAAAAGGCACACCATTCTTATCAATCATCTTGAACTTAAGCTGCTGCAGCAAAAATGGACGATCAAGGCCCGCGCGGTTAAAAGCTTCCCGGTCAGCCAGCTTGATTAGTATTTGCTCTGCATCTTCAGCTGCCGCAGACGTTACTTCGATTTCTGCATTAAGCTCCTGATTTAGTGCTGAATGCAGCTCTAAATCACCCAACCCTAATGAATATCCGCGTAGTGGCAGCAGTGCAGCCATCACGGCAAGGCTCAGCGTTAATTTGCGCACAGGTATAGTCCCCTCGATCCTATGAATACATATTTAAGCTACTAATCAGGCCAGCCTGAGTAGCAACTACTATCTATTTAAAATGTCTACTTAAAATTTCATTTTTCTGAAATTCAGGCTAAAGATACACCCATTTCCAGTTAAAAGCTAAGAATAAACTTTAGCATATAGACGTAACTATAGATTATAAATAGTTTTTTATCAAAATTTCTGCAATTTGTACGCTATTTAATGCTGCACCTTTTCGTACGTTATCCGAGACAACCCACAGATTTATGCCCTTTTCGTGGGATATATCTTCGCGAATTCGGCCCACATAGGTCGCATTGTTGGTTGCGCCTTCGGTAACCGCGGTGGGGTAACCGCCATCAACCTGCTCATCCAGCACTTCAACACCATCGGCTTTTTCCAGTAATTCACGACAAGCTTTCGCGGTGAGTTTTTCACGCGTTTCAATATGCACTGCTTCAGAATGACCATAAAATACCGGTACCCGCACCGCAGTTGGGTTCACCTTAATAGTGTTGTCTTCTAAAATTTTATTGGTTTCCCACACCATTTTCATTTCTTCTTTGGTGTAGCCATTTTCTAAAAATACATCAATTTGCGGTAACACATTAAACGCAATTTGCTTCGGATAAACATTGCACTCAACCGGTTTGCCGTTTAATAAACGCGCAGTCTGACCCGCTAATTCTTCAATGGCATTTTTACCGGTGCCGGAAACCGCCTGATAGGTGCACACATTAATTCGTGAAATACCGACTGCATCCTGAATTGGTTTTAAGGCCACTAACATTTGAATCGTTGAACAGTTCGGATTGGCAATAATGCCTTTGGTTTTATAATTCGCAATCGCATGCGGATTCACTTCCGGCACTACTAATGGAATGTCATCGACATAACGAAACTCGGACGTGTTATCGATAACTACACAACCCGCCGCCGCCGCTTTGGGTGCAAACTCGGCGGAAATAGAACCACCGGCAGAAAACAAACCAATCTGTACTTTTGAAAAATCAAAGTCGGCCAGGTTTTCTACTGTTAACATTGTGTCGCCAAATTCTACTTTTTTACCCACTGAACGCTCAGAGGCTAATGCGTAAACTTTACCTACCGGAAATTTTCTTTCCGCCAAAATGGATAACATGGTTTCGCCAACGGCACCGGTGGCACCAACTACTGCTACATCGTATGTTTTACTCATAATTTTTCTCATCAAAATAAAAAGATAACAGAAAAAGAAAACGCAAATGCACGCAAATGCACGCAAATCACCGCGAATAAAAGCAAAATATTATTCAGTAGAATTATTGAAAACATCAATATTAATTAAACTTTGAAAAACTTCTTTTAAAAGCATTCGTATTTAATCTGAATTTATTTTTTATCTTTTATTTGCGTCTATTTGCGTTCATTTGCGTTTTCTTGTTCTTTTGACTTTATTGTTTATAAATTCATTAAGCGCTTAACGCTTCAACAACTGCATCACCCATCGCCGCAGTACCCACTTCGGTACAACCCTCAGACATAATATCCGGTGTACGCAAACCTTTATCCAACACTTTACCCACCGCATCATCAATGCGCTGCGAAACCACTTCATTATTTAAACTGTAACGCAGCATCATTGAAATAGATAAAATCGTCGCCAGCGGATTGGCAATGCCTTTACCTGCAATGTCAGGCGCCGAACCATGAATAGGCTCATACATGCCACGACCATTTTTATCTAACGATGCCGATGGCAACATACCAATTGAACCGGTTAACATTGCTGCGCAATCGGATAACACGTCACCAAATAAATTACTCGTCACCATCACATCAAATTGTTTAGGCCACTTTACTAATTGCATTGCCGCATTATCAACATACATATGTGACAACTCAACTTCAGGGTAGTCTTTTGCAACCCGCTCCATCACTTCGCGCCATAACTCAGACACTTCCAGTACATTGGCTTTATCAACGGAGCAAACGCGCTTGTCACGTTTCATCGCAATTTCAAATGCGCTACGACCAATGCGCTCAATTTCACTTTCTTTATAACCAGCGGTGTTATAGGCGTAACGCTCACCGTCTTTTTCGGTAATTTCGCGCGGCTGGCCAAAATAAATACCACCGGTTAATTCGCGCACAATCATAATATCTAAACCGGAAACAATTTCAGGTTTTAGCGATGACGCATCTGCAAGTTGTGGATATAAAATCGCCGGGCGTAAATTTGAAAATAATTCCAGCTCGGAGCGCAACCCTAACAAACCTTTTTCGGGGCGTTTCTCGCGAGGCAGAGATTCATATTGCGGGCCGCCGACTGCACCTAATAAAATCGCATCTGATGCTTTGCAAAGCGCTAATGTTTCTGCGGGCAAGGGTTCGCCCGCAGCATCGTATCCTGCTCCGCCAATCGGGGCCTCATTAAGCTCAAGGTCTAATACGCCGTCTGCTTTTAAAAACTCGATAACCTTAACTGCTTCGGCGACAATTTCTTTACCTATACCATCACCGGGTAAAACTGCTATTTTTTGTGTCATGTTAATACCATATAATTTCATTAAACCTCCCCCTTTGACAAAGGGGGATTGAGGGGGGATTTAAAAACCTTCAGTATTAAATGCACTACCAGCATTCGAATTAATCTGAATTGTTTTAAATCTCCCCACCACACTAAAACCTTATATGTAAAATCTGATTCGATATTACAATATATTAATTCCCTCTTTTTCTAAGAGGGGGGCTTTTTTAAAACAACCAGGGAGCTGATTGCTTTGTTTTTTCTTCGTATACTTTTATTTCTGCTGTATGCTGTAGCGTTAAACTAATATCATCCAGCCCATTCAGTAAACAATGTTTTTTAAACGCATCCACTTCAAAGTTATATTCATCACCATCTTCAGTAACAACTTTTTGATTTTGTAAATCAACGGTAACTTCATAACCTTTTTTTGCATTTACTTTTTTAAAAATATCATCAACAATTTCCGCATCTAACACAATCGGTAGCATGCCATTTTTAAAACTGTTATTAAAAAAGATATCCGCAAAACTGGGTGCAATCACCGCTCGAAAACCAAAATCATCCAGCGCCCATACTGCATGTTCACGGGATGAACCACAGCCAAAATTTTCTCGCGCAATTAAAATACTGGATTTATCATAGGGCGACTGATTTAAAATAAAATCAGGATTAACCCGACGTGTTGTATTGTCAATATCCGGCGCACCCGCATCAAGATAACGCCAGTCATCAAATGCATTCGGGCCAAAGCCCGAACGTTTTATCGACTTTAAATATTGCTTGGGAATAATCGCATCGGTATCAACATTGGGTCGATCCATAGGTGCAACCACGCCAGTCACTTTATTAAATTTTTGCATAATAATCTCAGCTTATTAATTTATCTTCAGGGTTGATTGATTAACTCTGAATATCTTTACCTATTTGTTCAATATCTTTACCCACTCCATCCCAGGTGCTTGCACAACCGACAAAAGATAAAGAACCCACAACAAGAAGCCCAACTAAAACAACATTAAATAATTTTTTCATAACTCTATCCCCTAAAAATTTCTAACATCAACAAAATGCCCGGCAATCGCCGCTGCTGCTGCCATTGCCGGACTGACTAAATGGGTGCGGCCACCGGCTCCCTGCCTGCCTTCAAAATTTCTATTGGACGTCGACGCACAACGCTCCTGCGGCTCAAGTCTATCGGCGTTCATCGCCAGACACATTGAACAACCCGGCTCGCGCCATTCAAAACCTGCATCGGTAAAAATTTTATCCAGCCCGGCTTTTTCCGCCTGCTGTTTTATTAAGCCCGAGCCAGGCACAATCATCGCTAACTTTACATTATCAGCCACTTTGCGGCCTTTAATAATATTCGCCGCTTCCTGCAGATCCGCTAAGCGCGAATTGGTGCAGGAACCAATAAAAACTTTATCGATATTAATTTCATTAATCTGCTCACCCGCACTCAGCCCCATATACTCAAGTGCTTTTTGCATGCCTTCAGATTTAACTGAGTCAACTTCCGCCGCCGGGTCAGGCACTTTCATATCAACTGACACCACCATCTCGGGCGAAGTTCCCCAGGTAACCTGCGGTTTAATAGCTTGCGCATCCAGCGTGATTTCCTGATCAAATACCGCATCATCATCACTATGCAAGTCAAACCAGGCGGCTACCGCCTGATCCCATTGATCGCCCTCAGGCGCATAGGGCCGCCCGGCAACATAATCGACGGTTGTTTGATCAACCGCGACCATGCCCACCCGCGCACCGGCTTCAATCGCCATATTGCAAATCGTCATGCGCCCATCCATTGATAAATCACGAATTGCCGAGCCCGCAAATTCCATCGCAAAACCGGTGCCACCAGCCGTGCCGATTTCACCGATTACCGCCAGCACGATGTCTTTGGCGGTAACCCCTGCACCCAGCTTACCTTCTACATTAATGCGCATATTTTTCATTTTTTTCTGCAGCAAACACTGGGTTGCCAGCACATGCTCCACCTCAGAGGTGCCGATACCAAATGCCATTGAGCCAAAGGCACCGTGGGTGGCAGTGTGAGAATCACCGCACACCAGCGTCATTCCAGGCAAAGTTGCACCCTGCTCCGGGCCCACTACGTGTACTATGCCCTGACGAATATCATTCATCGCAAATTGAGTAATGCCGAACTCTGCGGTATTTTTACCAAGGGTTTCCACCTGAATTTTTGCCACCGCATCTTCAATGCCCTTAGCTCGCTCAGCGGCGACGGTTGGCACATTGTGATCGGGCACGGCCAACACCGTATCGGTACGCCAGGGTTTACGATTAGCGATACGTAATCCTTCAAACGCCTGCGGTGACGTGACTTCGTGAACCAGATGGCGGTCGATATAAAGTAATGCAGTGCCGTCTTCTTCAGTGCGCACCACATGAGAATCAAATAATTTATCGTATAATGTTTTTCCGGCCATCTCTCTCATCTCCCGCTATAGCGCGATTTATGTTGTATTTAGTGCCTGTTCTTACAGGATATGAATATTAATCGCAGAACAAACATAAAACAAATTCATCTTTTTCATGTAAGCTATTCCTATCAGGAATAACAATACTAACAGCCCCTATCTATGGACATTCAAAATTTATCCGCCTTTATCAGCGTGAGCGAGCAGCGCTCTTTCTCCAAAGCCGCCGAGCATTTATTTATTACCCAGCCAGCGGTGAGCAAACGCATCTCGGCCCTCGAGTCTGAACTCAATACCCGCCTGTTCGACCGCATTGGCAAACAGGTACAACTCACCGAAGCCGGCAATGCCTTACTGCCCAGCGCACTGCGTATTTTAGCTGAACTGGAGGAAAGCAAGCGCGCCATTGGTAATTTAAATGAAAAGGTCAGCGGCAAACTCAGTATTGCCACCAGCCATCATATTGGCCTGCACCGATTACCACCTGTGCTGCGGGCCTTTACCCGCCAATATGCCGATGTTGATTTAGATATTCGCTTTATGGATTCTGAAGAAGCCTGCAGTTGCGTGCTCAAAGGCGAGGTCGAACTTGCCATTGCCACTCTGCCCGAAGAGAGCTGGCCAAAATTGCAAAGTCAGGTTATCTGGCGCGACCCGCTGGATATTGTGATTAGCGCCCAGCACCCTCAAATAAAATCTGGCCAGATAACGGTTTCGCAACTCAGCAAAATACCCGCCATTTTACCCTCGCAAAATACCTTTACCCGGGTGCGGCTGGAAAATGCACTTGGACTAAACCAGCAAAATTTAAATATCGCCATGGAAACCAATTATCTGGAAACCATCAAAATGATGGTGTCGATTGGATTAGGCTGGAGCGTGCTGCCAGTATCGATGATTAGCGCCGACATTGCCATTATGAATGTAGGCGGGGTGGAGTTTGAGCGACTACTCGGGGTGGTTAGCCATCAGCACAGAACGCTTTCGAATGCGGCTAAAATGTTGCTGGCTGAGCTTGAGAAATATAAAAGTTAGTGCGAAGTTGAGAGTGAAGCTCTCAATTTAAAAAATTCTGCTTAAATCTGCATTATAAAATACAATTATTATTATCTTGAACCGTTTTAAATCTCCCCGCCACACTAAAACCTTATATGTAAAATCTGATTCGATATTACAATATATTAATTCCCTCTTTTTCTAAGAGGGGGCTAACACTTTATACTGGAGCCCTGGTTCTGGAGCTTTAGGGTTGGAGTCAAACTTAATATTGTTGTGAAAGCCGACCTGTAACAACATTTAATTAAATTTGATTCAGACCCTTAGCTAAAGTTTATTTCAACATAGATAACTTTGTTGCAGAAGGCATTAAAGAAATCATCTCACACTGTTTTACACCAGCTTTGCCAGCACTTTCACTCATCAGAATTAATTTAGTTCGGTTTCCAACATGCCCCACTTTTACGTCCTGTAAAATAAAATAATTTTTATTTTTAACGGTGGCCAAAATAAGCTTATCCGAATTATCTGCCTGCGAAACGATGCGATGTCGACCTGCTGAAACTTCTAACTTAACATAGGTTTCTCCGACACTGGTTGCCACATGATTACCATCAACCATCAGCGCCATCTCAACAGATGAACCCTGCGCATTGCCGCGATAAATATACAGATTCGATTTTTCGGGGTGGGTTTTGAAAAGCTTAGCCTGCTGGTCTTGCATGGCATTGGCTTTAGTTGGCGCGGATGAGCAACCTGAACTAATCACAACAATAAAAGTGATTGCGAGCGAACCTAATAGATTTATGAAAGCCCTTCTATTCAACATTTTAAATCTCCCTTATTTTTCATTTTAATTTATCATTTAAGTACTATGATTAATTATTAGGATTTAAGAAAAATCACAATAATTAGCGCATAGCATAACATAAAAACATTATCGATTAATGTTCTGCTCCTTAGTGATCAACCTTTTTGGCCACAACGTTAACAAGCCGGACAGAAACAAAAGCATAAAAGATAGAATACCCAATGAACCGCTGCTATCACCTTGTTTAACCAGGTCACCATTTCTCAACACATAAATATCGCCGTTGTCTGCAATGCACTCATTACCCACCACTAAGCAGCTAACATCATCACTTATATTAAAGGTTAAGCCATCGAGTGTTGATAAATCAGTAAGGGGGGAGAGCACTTAAATCTATGCCAGTAGCTTGTAACGTATTCGCTGTAATGTCATCTGAAAAAAAAGTTTATTGTTTTTATCGTCATCTTATTTCTCTATAACATTGACACACTTGCATAATTTATTTGTCATTAAAAACCGGCCCGCCATCAGACTTTTATATCATCAAAATGACAAAACTCAAAGCACTGGTGAAATTTATTATTTACCAGCCATTGCTTGATTGATATCAATCCTTGTAAAGATCACCCCACAAAGATCAGCTTTAAAGAGTAACATCAGCATTCGATTATATTACCTGCTTTTATTACCTGCTTTTATTACCTACCTTTACTACCTGCTCTGGAAAAGCTTACTTCATGACTGGCCGCATTTTTAAAACCCTGCTATTTATTTGCATACTCTTTCCATTTTCACTCCATGCTGAAGATTTGTCTCAACTTTACGCAATGCTAAATAAAAAACTATCAAATGCCGAATCCTTAAAAGCAGCAATAAAACAGGGTGAGGACAGAGCATCATTCTGCAAGTTTTGTCATGGCACTACAGGTAACAGCAAACGCGGATACATACCCAACCTGGCTGCTCAAAATCCAAAATACTTACTTCATCAATTTGAATTATTTGCCACGAAAAAACGCAAAGATAAAATCATGAGCGAGCTGGTAGCAAACTTAAAAAACGATGAGAGAGTTAATATTGCATTATATTATTCCAGTCAAAATGTAACGCCTCACAAAGACTCGGCGAACATTCAGGATATTAACGGTAAAAATATTTATCATACTCAGTGCGTAACCTGCCATGGTAAAAATGGCCACGGTCAGGCGCTGCTGCCGCGAATTGCGGGACAACCCATGAGCTATTTATCAAAAACATTACACCGCTATCGCGCTAACAAACATAATCGTCCCGACTCACCTATGCAGCTAATTGCGGCCGGGTTAAGTAATGATGACTTAAATGCAGTTGTTCGTTATATTTCTACTCTGAAATAAATTATTCGCCCTGAAATTTAATCCTGGAAATTTAATCCTGGAAATTTAATCCTGGAAATTTAATCCTGGAAATTTAACAGCTGAATTATTTCCGGCATCAAAGCCGGATTGGCCACTGCAACAACATGATTCGGTGAATTGATATTCAGTCGCTCACCAAACCAGTCGGTAATTAAACCACCCGCATTATTAATAATTGGCCCGAGCGCCGCGAAATCATGAATCAGCGGCCCCGCTGTTATCACCACATCTAAATGCCCTGCAGCCAGTAAACCATAATCATAAGGCGCCACTCCCCATTGTGCCCAGTGGGTTGCCTTCCAGACTTTATCAATATAATGGTCGCGCCCTGCTGTGTGCCACTCAAAACCCGCACGCGCTATAATGGCTTTATCTAATGATGCACACTTACGCGTTCTTATTGGCTCGCCATTTAAAAAACTGCCATAACCATCTGCGCCTATCCAGCGCTCGCGTGAAATCGCCTGATCAATTACCCCAAGCACAAATTCGCCCTGATAAGCCAGGCCTAATAATAATGCGAAAGTGGGGTGGCCGGTCATAAAGTATTTAGTCCCATCCACCGGGTCAATCACCCACACAAATTCTGCATCCGCCTGATAATCCGGATACTCCTCTCCCCTGATACCATGTGTGGGATAATGTTTCATCACCATCTCGCGCATCAACTGCTCGGATGCCTTATCAACCTGTGTTACCGGGCTGCTGTCTTCTTTATATTCGGTTGAAACCGGCTGGCGGAAGTATTGGCGGTGAATTTCACCAATCGCGTCGGCGATCTGATGTGAAAAAGCGATGAGTTCGTTAGTGTGTTTTTGTGTGAGCATATTTGTCTGTTATGGGTAGTGATTAGGGGTCGGAGTCAAAGTTGATTAAATTAGATTATATTACAGATTATAAATATCTAAGTATCAAATTTGACTCCGCCCTCTGAAGCGCGCGCCCTGAAGTTCCCTAAGTCTTGACCTGTAACGCTACAAAAATTTCATATCATCAGTTACAATGCGCACACTTTATATCAATATACCGAGCCCATTATGAAAATCAGCGCTGACAAAGCAATTACCATTAATTACACCCTTACAGACGGTGACGGAAAATTAATAGACGAATCTAAAGATTCAACTTTTATTTACCTGCATGGCCATAGCAATATTATCCCCGGCCTTGAAGCAGAACTCACGGATAAAACCAAAGGTGATACTTTTGAATTAATGCTTGAGCCTAAAGATGCTTACGGCGAATACAACCCGGCGATTACGCAGGTTATTGCGCGCGATGCATTTGGTGACGAGAAAATTGAAGTTGGCATGCAGTTTCACGCGGAAGGAGACGGAGGCCAACCCGTGATGATTACCATTAGCGAAATCAACGGCGACGATATCACCATTGATGGCAATCCACCATTAGCGGGTGTGACTTTAAACTATGAAGTTGAAGTCATGGAAGTGCGCGACGCGACCGAAGAAGAATTAAGTCATGGGCATATTCATGCACATGGTGAAAGCTGTGGGCATGATCACTAAGATTTTTTTGAAAATAAAAGTCAAAAGATTTAACGCAAATGCACGCGAATAACCGCTAATAAACGCAAATTTTATTAGCGGTTATTTTTTACAAAAGCAGATTGATTTGATTGAATAAAATTTAATGTTCTTGTTTAGTTTTTTTCCAACAACAAAAATTTAAATGCAATCAACAAAGCTAAAAATGACGCCAGCGCAGCCGCACTAAAAATAATTTGCGGTGAATAGGCGTCCCAATAAGCACCACTTAATAATGTGCCAATCGCACCACCCGCACCAAAACTCACCGCCGAATATAATGCCTGCCCACGCCCCTGTAATTTGCCTTTAAAATTTCGATGAAACAACTCAATCGCCACCGCATGATACAAACCAAAACTTGCTGCATGTAAACATTGCGCAAAAATAACCATCGAAATACTTTCCACAAACTCACCAATTAATAACCAACGCAACGTAGTTAAAGCTAACGCGACAATCAACAAGTTTCGCGGCCCGTATTTCGGCATGAGTTTATGCATAAACATAAATAAAATAATTTCGGCAATCACACCCAGCGCCCACAACCAGCCTAAGGTTGAGCTGCTGTAATTAAACTGCTTTAAATAAATAGAATAAAAGGTGTAATACGGCCCATGACTCATTTGCATTAAAAAACACACCAGCAACAATGCAATAACCTGCGGCTGTTTTACAATATTTAAAATAGAACCACTGTCATCAGCATGTGCTTTTTTTGGCGCATCACCCACCAGAAAACTCGACACAACAATAAACACATATAAAATTAAAACTGAAACAGGCACTAATTGATAACCAAAATCATCAAGCATAGCGCCGATAACAATCACTGCCACCACAAAACCCAAAGATCCCCATAAACGCACAACACTATATTTATGCGTATCTTCACCTAAATAATTCATAGTGTTAGCTTCGAACTGCGGCAAAGTTGCATTCCAGAAAAAACTAAACAACAACATCACCAGTGCCAGCCACCAGAAACTGGAGTTTAAAAACACCCCTAAAAAAGTAATCGTCGAGCAGATGCTGGCGATGCGAATAATTTTCATGCAGTGACCGGTATGGTCAGCAATCCAGCTCCATAAATACGGCGCAACAATTTTAGTAACCATAAGTATGGACATTAACTCGCCGATAGCTTTTGCATCAAAACCCAGAGAATTTAAATACAACGCCCAGTAGGGAACCACTACGCCGAGAGAGGCAAAGTAAAACCAGTAAAAGCCTGAGAGTCGCCAGTATGGCAAAGAAGGGGGGGTCATTTGTTAGTGATAGCGACAAAAAATTTAGAAGAAAAAGAAAACGCGAACAACGCAAATAACCGCAAATAACCGCAAATATTTACTTCATGCACCTGCGGTGCACCACAATAAAAAATGTTTGCTTTTATTTGCGGCCATTCGCGTTCATTTGCGTTCATTTGCGTTTTCTTTTATTCTTTAAAAAAACTATTCATAACCAGCAGGAATAATCGGCGTTGCACACTCAACATCACCACACTGTGCATTAAATCGCATCATGTGATCTGCCAGGGTCAACGCCAGCATCGCTTCACAAATCGGGGTTGCACGAATACCTACACACGGATCGTGTCGGCCATGGGTAACCACTTCCATTTCATCACCATTTATGTCAACACTTCTTCCGGGTAAACGCATACTCGATGTGGGTTTAAATGCTGTGTGCACTACAATATTCTGGCCCGAACTTATGCCACCTAAAATACCTCCGGCATGATTACTTAAAAAACCATCCGGGGTTATCTCATCGCGAAACTCTGTGCCTTTTGCTTCAACGCAACTAAACCCGCCGCCAATTTCTACCCCTTTGGCTGCATTGATGGTCATCATTGAATAGGAAATTTCCGCATCAAGTCGATCGAAAATCGGCTCACCTAAACCCGGCGGTACACCTTCGGCAACAACCGAAATTTTTGCGCCCACCGAGTTTCCTTCCTTGCGTAGCTCATCCATGTAATCTTCCATTGCTTTCACTTTGTTTTTATCCGGTGAAAAAAATGGATTTTGACTGACCTGCTCCCAGTCGTGCGCCTCTACTTTAATCGGGCCGAGTTGCGATAAATACCCGCGAATTAAAATATTGTATTTATCTTTTAAAAACTTTTTAGCAATTGCACCGGCAGCAACACGCATAGCGGTTTCTCTGGCCGATGATCGACCACCACCACGATAATCGCGAAAACCATATTTTTGGGTGTAGGTGTAATCTGCATGACCTGGGCGAAAAGTATCTGCAATATTGCCGTAATCTTTTGAACGTTGATCAATATTCTCAATCAGTAACCCGATTGGGGTACCGGTAGTTTTACCTTCGAACACGCCGGATAATATTTTCACCTGATCCGGTTCGCGACGCTGAGTTGTATGACGCGAAGTGCCCGGACGACGACGATCAAGATCGGCCTGTAAATCCGCTTCAGAAATTTCAATACCCGGCGGGCAACCATCCACTATCGCCATTAAGGCTGGGCCATGCGACTCACCACTAGTGGTAACCGTAAATAATTTACCGAAAGTATTACCTGACACGTTTGTTTCCTCAAAATTAATGTGCGAATGTTATTGGCCGAATCTTAACATATCGGCTTGCCAGCGGGTGGCAAAAACCGATATAGTAGAAACATATAATTAATATAAATGAATAAACAATGTACTATTCAACACCAGATATACTGATCGTCGAAGACGAAGAATTTAACCGCGACATAATGGCCCTGCGCCTGCAATCTTATAATTACAATATTCGCTTTGCCGAAAATGGCCAACAAGCATTAGATATGGTAGCCGAGCAAAAGCCCGATGTGATTTTGCTGGATATCATGCTGCCCGAGGTGATGGGCCTGCAGGTTTTACACACACTGCGTCAGCAATATTCGATGGTTGAATTACCGATTATTATGGTTACTGCCATTGATGAAGATGAGCGCATTATTCGCGCACTGGAACTCGGCGCGAATGATTATGCATCCAAGCCCATTAATTTCCCGATATTAATTGCGCGTTTGCAAACCCAGCTCAGCCTTAAACAATTATCTGCACTCAACAACGAATTTATATCCACCGCCAGCCACGACTTACGCAAGCCACTTGCAGTTATTCAAGATGCGGCTGCCACTTCTCATTTAAAAATTGCCACAGATCAGCCTTTCGAAAGTGCCGAAATCATGAAAAGTTTCGACACCATTGTAGACTCTGCTAACTTTATGAACTCTATCGTTGAATGCATTTTAAATATGCAGGCAGGCGGTTTTGGACAGATGCGGTTAACCAAAATCCCACTGCAACTGGAACCTTTAATTTCAGAAACCATCAACCGCCACCATGCTCATGCCAGCGAAAAACACATTAATTTGGTAAGTAAGATAGAAGAAGGCACTCCCACTATTGAAGTTGATCGCTCACGTATTGCACAGGTGTTAGACAATCTGGTGGATAATGCAGTTAAATTTTGCTCAGCCAATGACACTATAACCATCAGCACAAAAGTAGCAGACGATAATGTTTCGGTTATTGTTTCAGATACCGGTCCCGGCTTAACCGAAGCTGATTTTAATCAGCTGTTTTTACAAAACAACATACTCAGCAATAAACCCACCAACAATGAACCTCATACCGGACTGGGCTTATCTATTTGCAAACAGCTTATTGATTTACATGAGGGTGAAATTGGTGCGATGAATAATAATGATAAGGGCATTAGCTTCTGGTTTAAATTGCCGGCGTTTAAACTGAAAACGGTTTGAAAAATTTAAGTCGATTTTTTACGCTAACAATCAAAACTCAAATTCATCCAGTTGCTCTGCGGTTAACAGAAAAATCCCCGATCCGCCCCGCTCAAAATCCAGCCACACAAATGGCACATGCGGATAAGCTTCCTGTAATGCGTGTTGCGAGTTGCCAACCTCTACCACCAGAATACCCTGATCGGTTAAATACTCTCTGGCCTGTTGTAACATCGGGATTACCAGATCCAGGCCATCATCTCCCGCGGACAAGCCTAATGCCGGCTCGTGCAAATACTCATCGGGCAAGTTCGCCATATCCTCAGCATCCACATAGGGTGGATTACTGACAATAATATCGTAATGGCGTTGTGGCACATTTTGAAATAAATCTGAGGCCACCACACTCACCCGCTCTTCAAGCTGGTGGCGCTGAATATTCTCTTCCGCCACATCTATCGCCTCGGGGGAAATATCCACCATATCGACAAATGCCCAGTCAAAAGCATAGGCAGAGGCAATGCCAATGCAGCCACTGCCGCAGCATAAATCGAGAATATTTTCGACCGCTTCGGCTTCCACCCAGGGGGCAAAGCGCTTTTCAATGAGCTCGGCGATGGGCGAGCGCGGCACCAGCACATTCTCATTTACCACAAATGGCAGCCCCGCGAACCAGGCCTCACCGGTTAAGTAGGAGGCCGGAAGCTTTTCAACAATACGTCGATTTAACAGAGCATATACAGCCTTTTTCTCGTCTGCGGTTAGTGCGCAGTCAAAATAATCCACTGAAAAATCATGCGGTAGATTTAATCCAAACAGGCACAGATAAACCACTTCATCGAGTGCGCTGGCCATACCATGCCCATAATATAAATCCGCTTCATTAAACCGGCTCACACCCCAACGGATATAATCTCTAATGGTTTTTAACTCTTCGGGAAATGCATGGTGCGACATAATTTCAGCCTGTAAAGTAAATAAATCGTTTCGCTGCTCGAATGAACTGCGCCAATATAGCTTTGAATATTAACCCGTGGCGAATATAATCACGAGCTCTATTCTATATTGATTTAAAATTGAAAGCCGTTTCTATGAAATCACAACTCCTTAATTTATGGCTACTCATCCTGTTATTGAGCAGCACCAATGCCAGTGCCGCAGATACATTAAAAATCATTAAAGCCTGGATTCCAGAAGCACCACCCGCAGCAAGTGTGATGGCGGGGTATATGGAAATTCAAAATAACGGCCATAAAAATATTGATATCATTTCTATTAGCAGCGATGCATTTGCCAGCATTGAAATGCACCGCTCTGTCGAAAGTGATGGCTTTGCTAAAATGCAGCCCCAAAAAAAACTCAGCATACCCGCCAACGAAAATTTAATTTTACAATCTGGCAGCTATCATTTAATGCTAATAAAACCAGTAAAATGGTTAAAGCACGGAGATAAAGTAACACTTAATTTCAAGCTTTCAAACAATACAACTCAATCATTAGAAATTTTTGTTAAGAAAAATAAAACAAGAGCCATGAAGTGCGCTGCCGGAAAATGCGGCGCACAATAATTTAAAAAAACACCCGACGAAATAGCATACGAAATTAATTATGAAAGCATCATTTAGCGACTATTTAAAATCAACGCCTTTTTATTTTTTACCCCACCACTTAATATCAGGCATTGTTTTTAAAGTTGCCCGCATTAAATTTGCACCGATTAAAAACTTCACCCTAAAAATTTATCTTTCATTACATGAAGTAAATATGTCTGAAGCAGTAGAAGAAAATCCTTATGCTTATGAAACCCTTAATGCATTTTTTACCCGTGCATTAAAACCTGCAGCTCGCACAATTGATGATTCTGCAAACACCATGGTTTGCCCGGTTGATGGCAAGGTGAGCCAGGCACAGGCAATTGAGGATGGTCGAATTTTTCAGGCCAAGGGTCAGGATTATAGTTTGTTAGAATTGGTGGGTGGCATCAGTGAATTAGCCCAGCCATTTACCAATAGCAGCTTCGCCACAATTTATTTATCACCCCGCGATTATCACCGCATTCACATGCCCATTGATGGTACATTAACAGACATGGTGTATGTGCCCGGGCGTCTGTTTAGTGTTGCACCACACACGGTAAATACGGTGCCGAAGTTATTTGCCCGCAATGAAAGACTGGTCTGTAAGTTTGAAACCGACCACGGCCCGATGATTATGATTTTAGTGGGTGCGGTAAATGTATCAGCGATTGATACGGTTTGGGCAGGTGCAGTTACGCCGCCGAGTAAAAATAAAGTCATTCACACCACTTATGAAAACGTCAATATCAGTCTGGAAAAAGGCATGGAGATGGGACGTTTTAATTTAGGCTCGACTGTGATTTTATTAATGAATAATAAAGTGACGTTGGATGATTCAATCCGGCATGCAGAGAGTGTTGTGCTCGGACAAAAACTGGCGACTTATACGCTTTAAGTTTTTAAATCGAAGTTGAAATATTTCTACTTCGATTTATTGCTCGCCCCACAATGCTTGCACCCGCGCATCACACCCGCATGAAAAACGGTAATAATTATAACCCCTTGGATTTTTTTATAATAATCCTGATGATAGTCTTCTGCGGGATAAAAAGTACTTGCTGGAATAAATTCAACTTTTAACGATTCTTTAAAAGGTTTATTTTTTTTAATTCGTTTTTCTGATTCTAGAATCGCCTGCTTTTCCACTTCATCTTTATAAAAAATAGCGGGGCGATATTGTGCACCACGATCACAAAGCTGCCCGTCATTGCGGATAGGATTGATATGACGCCAGAAATAATCAAGATTTTTTTTGCGTTCAATTATTGCTGGATCATAAGTTACTTTCACCACTTCGATATGCCCACTACCGCCTGCTGACACCTGCTTATATGTCGAGTTTTTAATATGCCGACCTGAAGAACCTGCTAAAGAAATAACCGTTTTAAGCCGCTATCATTCAAGCTGGTAGTTCATATTAAACGCAATATACGGATTTATCGCCATAGAGGGTGGCGGCTCAGGAAATGGCAGGGCATCTTCAATGGCCTGGCGTACGGCTCGCTGCAATACCCCCCGACTACCCTGAATGCTTAACTGGGCATATTTTCCGTTTTTCTGTAATAAAAAAGAAACCTCAAGTCGCCCTTCAATAGCTCTGCGCCTTGCGGCACTCGGATAAAATTTATAAGCCTCTATATGTGCCAGTAAACGTTTGATATAGGCATCTCTTTCTTTCTGTCGTTGCTTTTGCAGATCAACTTTTACCTGTTGGCGAATCACTTCAGCACGGCTAATTTCCTGAGATACCGCTTTCTTTTTAATATCATTTTCATCGAATTTATTTTTATCCGCTAGCGTTTCTTCCGGTTTTTTATCACTCGTATCAGGCAATGTCTTTTTCTGATTACTGTTAGCCACTTGTGATGCCAGAGATGACTTGCTGAGTAGTTTTTTTGTAACCGGTTGACTTTTATGTTGATTAAACGGTTTACTGGCGATAACCTTTTTTTCCGGATGACGATATTTAACCAATTGAATTTGTATCTGACGAGCCAGGCTCTGCACAGGAGCCTGACTTTTATCATAACCAAAATCATTACGATAGTTAAAAAACACTAAGGCATGAATCAGCAATGAAACAAAAATTCCACTTGTTATATTAAGATGGCGAGTCATTACTTATCTGTATGTTTGAACTTGTGAATTATTTTTTAACCAGCTCATTATTTGTTCAGCATTTAATCTTCCCGATAAGGCCTTACGGGAATGATTTTTTGTGAAAAAATAACTGCGGGGTAATTCACCATACCAGCCAGGGTCGATGCTATAACGTAAGCGCGGTATCGGTATCGAATCAAATACCCAGCTATCTATTGCGGACAAACCCGACGCAATTAACTGCTGATTAATTTCAGCCATCCGGGATAATGAGTCCGTTGAAACCAGCACCAGATTCAAATTATCTGTTTTATGATACACATCCCCCAGCATCGATAACTCTTCTATGCAGGGCGGACAATCCAGCGACCATAACACCATAATAAATGCATTATCATTGTTCGCGAGCAGCTCCTTATAACTGTCCTGTGTGAAGATATAAACCGGACTGCTCGCATAGAGCAGTGGTGTAAAAGTTATTCCTGCAATAAATAGCAAACGTTTCAGCACACTTAATCCCTGCCCGTTACTTTATCAATTGCATAAAGCCGGAATCCATCTTTACTGGTTTTCCACTGTATATATACGGTTTTCGAGTCCATTAATAAAAAACCATAATCAGAACCCGCATCCGTTTGCGCAATCTGAACCGGTATATTCCAGCTATCACCATTATCCGCCGAATACTGCATCCACAGAATTTCCTTCTTACCGTCAAACTCTTTCCAGCTTAACCAAACCCGATTCTCCTTGCTTAACACACTAGGGTGTGAGGCCGCTGCCTTATAATTACCAAACGGGACGGGGGCAGTGGCCGCCTGTTTTTCATTCAACCGCTGATAGAAAAGCCCGTGATTTTTTTCCCCGTTATTAAACCATACCAGGTGATAGGTATCGGCGTTTGAAATAGATAAATCCGGCCCGTGGTGGGGGCATGCATCAACCTGCCAGTTATCAAAACTCACCCGTTGTGGCTCACCGGGCTTATCTACGGATTTAAAATTTACCAGCGCATGATCACGTGTATTTTTTCCATAAATATTACGCCATAAAATAACCGGCAGGTTATGGCTATCGGTTTGCATGGCAACCCGACAACATTCGCAACTGTGGTCTATTATTTTCTGGTTTTGATGAAAGCTTTTTCCACCATTATCCGACCAGCTATAATAAAGCGCCGCGCCATGATATTTTTTAGCCGCTTTTTCAGCCTTAAATCTATCCCTTTTATCAAGCCAGGCTAAATAGATATTACCGTTGTCCGCAACACTTAACGCTTCGAATCGATGCCCGGTTATATCCAGATTATCATTCACCGTTATTGGCCGGGAAAAAGTTTTGCCATTGTCATTTGAATAACTGAAACGAACATTGCCAGTAAAACGTTTTTTTAATGGCGTGGTCCAGGACACATAAATCGCCCCCTTATTATTCACTGCAATTTTAGGCCGGTTTTCACCTCTGGCCGATATTTTTTCCGGTGTAGAATTTACACTCATTGGCAAACTAAAAGTCTTCGCTTTATCATCGGAATAGCTCACATACACATGCCCCGCATATGACCAGGCCACCCATAAGCGTCCGCTGTCTGCAAAAACCGAACTCGGTGCAGGGGTGCAGTCTAATGTGGGTAGCTGGTTAATATCGGAGCAGCCACTAGCTGTCGCCCCCGATGGCTTCGCACCATCATGTGAGGCAAAACTATTTACTGATATTCCTGCGATTAATAAACCGACAATGAGAATTGATATTTTCATTTTAGAATTTATATTCAGCTCCCGCATACAGGGTGCGCGGCATGCCAGGCGCAAAAGTTGACGCACCGCGGCTATAGGATGCGGAGGTTGCATAGGTTTTATCACCCACATTCATTAAGCGAATAAACGCCTCAAACTGCTTGCTTACATAGTGGTTAATACGAAAGTTAATCAGTTCATGCCCCGCATATTTTTCTGTATTGCTCTGATCCATCCAGTACTCGCCTAAATGCACCCATTCCAGTTCCATGCGCCCGCCATTTAATAATGCCGGGTGAAAATTAATGCGGGTATTGGCCACATCCTTCGGTGCCGACTGAATTTCATTGCCGCTAAAATCAGTACCTTTTTCTATCCAGTTTTCATAGGTGTGTTTGTTTCTTGCGTAACTGACACTTAGCTTCCAGTCTTTTGATAACTGGCTGTTTAAGCCCAGCTCAACACCCCGGTGTAAGGTTTCCCCCGCATTGACCGTGATTCTATCTTCGGTAATTGGATCTTCATAGGTCACCAGATCATCTTTTTTCGTCATGTAATAAATAGACACTTCATAATCCAGCGTTTTAGTCGGATTACCCCGCACACCGATTTCATAGCTATCCACTTTAACCGGCTCTAAATCCAATGATGCATCATTGCTGCCCGGGCGAAAAATCTGCGATTCCGATGGCGCACGAAATGCGTGGCGATACGATGCAAAACCATTTAACGAATCGTTAACAATATAACTGGCCCCCAGCTTCGGGCTAAAGTGAGCAAAATCCACTTTACTGTCTGATGGATGATTATAGGTTACCGGAAATCTTGTACTGGTTGGGTCAACAACCAGTGCACCGTCCGCCATATTATTGGTGTAATCATATTGCATATTGTCATAACGTAAACCCGCATTAAACCGCCAGTTTTTCGATGGCGATGCTTCCACATGCACATAGGGTGAAATGGCCTGAAAGGTTACATCATAATCGTAAATTTTAACGCCGGTTGTAAATGACTCGTATACACCATCGATGCGCACTGCATCAATACTATGCTCTAAACGATTACCCGGTGTGTAGTCCACATCAGCGCCTACAATGACACGGGTCCGGTAGGATTTAAAATCCATTCTGTATTTGGCGAGAAGGCCCAGGGAGTCGCTGGTTGTTTCCTTGATGCTTGGGTCATAACTGAATGACCAGTTTGGCATATATTCCATAAAATTATGTCGCATAAACGGCGTCAGGCTGAGTAATGTATTGTGGGTTTCTTTTTCATAAGCGGTTGAAAGGCGGGTGGCCTGCACATCGCGATAGGAAATGGGTGTATAGTTTTTAGTTGGGTCATTGTAATAATCATCCTCCGATAAACGCGAAGACCCGGCGGTTTGCTGGTTGATGTTTGATGTGCTTAGCAGTGTTTTTAAACTCGCGCCGCTTTGCAGAAAATGATCCCAGCGCAGAGTAGCACTTTGCCGGTCATAGTCCGTCGCATCGCGCCAGCCGTCTGTGTGGGTAATATTAATATCCGCCCGTAATCCATCATCATCCCAGCTGTTTCCCATGCTGGTTAATAAGCGGTACCAGCCAAACTCGCCCCCCTCCAGTGACAGGTTTAACTCAGATTCCGGTGGCGGTGCCTGGGTAATAACATTAATCACCCCACCTATTGCATCACTGCCATATAATGAAGTGCCCGGCCCTTTAGTTATTTCAATCCCCGATGCCTGGGGTACATTCACCTCATAAAGCGCATTATGATTAAAAAATCCGGTGGAGCGCGTTGGAATACCATCTTCAAGATAAAGATACAGTGGTTTGGTTGAAATAGGCTGACGAATTGAGGTCATGTGCCCTTCACCGCCGGTGACATTAATATGCACACCGGGCACCCGCTCCATTATTTCCGATGGGTGCGCGGGTTTTGTTTCCTGTAATTCCCGTGCATTTATCTGACCAACAGTTTCTGATGTTTCGGCACGCAGTGTTTCCTCCCGGGTGCCGGTGACGGTAATACTGGGCGTAGCATCACTTATTAACGATTCCGCCTGAAGCGGTTGCGTAATAGTAACTGTCATTATTACCAGTGTATAAAAGGGAATTTTAGTCGGATTAATAACAGGATGAATCTTATTTTTTACAAGCATGTACGGGCAAACCTTTTAAACTTTTTTATCTTAACTAAAAATAATCTTAGTTAATGGCGGTTTGCTTTAAAAGTGACATAATGACGCGTGACAAATTGTCACAGTCTTCGAGGATGTAAATTTTTCAGCGAACAATTCAACACAAGCCCTGTAGCAGGCTGTATAAATTTGCTAAAACGTTTTTTAGCCTTTTATTGACTCAATTAATAACTTACTTGATAGCGGTCATTACCCAGGCGTCATATAACACGTTAAATCGTTAATCGAACGCGAACACCTACTACCCAAACAGAGCTGTCAACAGAATTGAGCACTGGATCTTTTATGTATTGCACATCAGGGGTTATTGCAAAATGTTTCGATAACATATAACGATAAAAAATCTCACCTGTATATTGGTCTTTTAAGCCAGGCGCAAACGTCAGTTCAGAGGGTGTCGATTTGCTCAATCCTACACCAAAGCCATCGCCAGATTCACCATCGTAAATACCTAAACCGATGCTGAGTAGCTCTTCATCCAGTGCACCGCCGCCGCCATCCGATTTACCGTATCTTATGAACGGTAGATACTTGTCCTGAAAGAAATGCGCTGCTGAAAACGTCCAGCCAGTGCCTGCCGCTTCGCTGGTAGCACCTGCGCTATTCGTCTGTCTGTCAGACTCCCAGTAAACGAAATGTATATTGTCGAGATAACTGCGATCCTTTGAGGTGGTATAACCTATTTCGACATGCTTGAAGTATTCATTTTCATTAAAAAAATTTTTAACACTGTCGATCGGTTTAGCTGGATCCGCTCTTGCGTCGACAACCATACCTACAAGATAAATATTGTTACTTAGAAAGGCGCCACCACCAATACCAAAACCCTGATCAGCAAGACCAATGGACGGGTTAGTCGAAAAATTAAGATTCATGAAAGCAGTTTGTGGATTGATGGCACCGTACATGTCCATGAAGTCGGTGTTGTCTATTTGGCCAACTACATAGGCAAATTTGCCATCATCCATCTTATGCTGCCAGTATAAGTTGGTAAGAATCCACCCCTTATCACCAAATTGTGTTGCTGTTATCGATGCCGCACCGATACCCTGTATACCCAGATCCTGTGGCGCCAGATCCGTACTGATCTTGTGACGGTTTTCAACTTTGAATACAAATGTACCCGTCGATCCCTTGTCTTTATTACGAAGTACAGTCCAGGAAACCGGTAGTTGGAAGATACCACCCCATGCATTATCTTCACCCGATGAATTATTGGCGCTCTGGTAGGCAGTCGAATAATTTATACCGTAAGCAAGACCATGATCCTTCATAACTTTGTCTTTTGTCGCGAACCATCCAGGCATCGCATCCTTGATCAGGTCGCCGGTCGGTGCAGGTGCATTCTCTTCTTTCAGTTCTGCACCTGTACTGTTAGGGCCACCGAACACAGGCACGCCATCATAGCTTGATACTTCTTCAGCATGTATATGAGCGAAAGTAGAAGATAAAAGTGCCGCAGTAAAAACTGCAGCGATGTTATTTTTATTCATATCTGTCTGTTAGAGTTTATTGTTGTGTTTGTAGAGACTGGTGGTTATCACCTCGGTCATTAGCTTTCTTGTGAAAACCATCATGCTGATAGTTGTAATTAAAAGGGCCGGTAATATTTGCGAATGCTCCTCATTTGTCACCGGCCCCTTTAATGTCTACTTAGCTATTTAGTTTTTGGCGTCCAGGTTGCTTTCCAAACACGCATCACATTCCCACCAGTGACTTTATTTATGTCTTTGTTAGTCCAGCCACGCTTCCACAACTCATCAACCAGTGCAGGCATAAATTTTCCTAATTCAGCACAACCCGTCGCACCCTTATCAAAAGCCGCCATCATATAACCCTCATCAGTACCATAAGCTGCCGGGTTAGCCTTTGCAAAAGAGACAATAGAAGCGGTCGTAAATACATCATCGGTTGCTATAGCAACGTGATCTATACCCACGAGTTTACGCGCATAATCGAGCATATCAGCAGCGTGCTTAGGTGCAATGTCTTCAGGCCAAACACCATCCATCATCCACTCGGTGAAAGAGACACCCACGGTGCCGCCAAGTTCTGCAACACGTTTTGCCTGCTCATCAGAAATCAAGCGATAACAGGGCATTTCATTGAAGGTTTTAGTGTTAATTAGCTTAGCATTTTTAGTTGGATGATAGGCTTCACGATTTCCATCACAGTTATATGTGCCTTCTAGAGGTGAATGCGAGAAGTATGGCGGTACGCCTGGATGATTTTTTTCCATATAGTCCATGATGTCCATGGTTGTTTGATATGAGGTGTGACTCATATCAACCGTAATACCCTGCTTTACTAATTCATCGATAAGGTCACGCCCCCATTGAGACAGACCAATATCATAGTAGTGCATCGCTTCAACAACGCCCATACCTGCACGATAACGACCGTTGTAAACGAGTTGCATAGAGTTTATACCCAGCTCTTTCATCTCTTTTACTTTCTTGATATCGCCATCTAATATTGAGGATGTTTGCGAATTGTACATCCAGAAGTATTTACCATCTTTCACTGCCTTTTCGATGTCATCGATGGTTTTAACAACCGTCATAATATCGGCGTGCTTTTTAGCAATCGCGTTGTAACGCGCCATTTCTGCCAGAGCTTGATCATGTGTGTAATAGGTCGCAGCGATGGTATTCGAAGCGCCACTAATACCGGTTTCATGTGCCAGTTTGACATAATCTTCAACCTGTTTATCTTTCGTCCAACCAACACCGTAGGGTGAGGCGTAGAAGTCAATCTGGAGATTATCTTTTACGAATTGTTTGGCCTTATCAGAAGCAGGCCAACTCTTTGATTCAATACTTGCTAAAGCTGAAGCTGATACAACAGATAACGATATGGCGAGTGCCAGTAGTATTTTTTTCATAATTATTATCCCTGGTTAATAGAAAGGGTTAGCTGAACTTGTTTACTCGGCATCAGGACAAAATAATAAATAACGCAATTGTTGCAGATTAAATCAAGAATTAAGAAGGACGGAGGGGTTTTAATGTAACCCCTCCGCTTTCTTTTATACTTACATATTAATGATGTTAATTTTATTTATTCCAATTGCAGTGATACCAGGTGACTATTACTTTTTAAGTCATCATGTTTAGCATGATTGTGATCTTTTCCACATGAAAATAGTGCTGCTACCTCAGGCGCTTCATATGCAAATAAACCTTGCTTAGCCTGTTTAGGTTTTGCAGCCGTTGTTTTTTTCTCATCTGTTTTTTCTTGAGTACGACGAGACTGTGGTTTCAGGGAGCTATCATCCAGGTCAATAGTTGGTGGATTGGTTTTAACGGTGTAAGACTTTAACCATGATTTGCCCGATGCAGGAACAAAGCGCCCTTTTTTCTCAACCGGGAAGCGAATTGGTTGACCAGGGTTAACACCTTTTAAGACCTTTGAATCTTTAACGACGATGGTGCCATTGACCAACACATAAGGTATGCCTGTTGAAGCTAAACCATTTGTGTCCTTTTTGAATGTAGCATTTTCAGTTACATTTTCAGGGTCAAATATTGTTATATCCGCGATCATGCCTTCTTGAATACGACCTCTCTCCTGCATTGCTTTTAAACCTGTATCGCCAATGTGCTTGGCTGACCAGTAGCTCAGTTGAGAAATGGTATGCATTAAAGGTACGCCATTTTCTCTGGCTACACGCAGTGTTACAGCATGGGTTCCTGTCGTACGTGGATGACCGGCATAATCTTTATAGGGTGAATCCCATTTTAACATATTACCCTTGCTGTCCAGCCCTGGCATACCATCACCGGCAACGACAAAGTGTTCTACCTTGGTCCATTCTGGTAGCCATTTTTTACGCGGTGGGCTATAGGCAACCAATGTACGGCCTGGTTCTGACGCTTTAAATTTCAAAAATTCTTCTTTGGTGACAAACTTATCTAGTTGCGGGTCAAATATTGTCTCTTCATATTTATAACCCATGGCCTTTTCCCAGGTATCCGGGGCAACGACAGAAGCACCATAATTACCTGAACCGGCAATCCATGGGTAATAGGTTGCCCACACGTTATAACCTTGTTCTCTGGCCAGGGCTAATTTTTCTTCATTTTCCCACCAGCCATAATCATTGTCATGGTGAATCTGTAACGGCGCTTTTAATGTCATCGCATTAACGAGAACTTCATTAACACCGGTTGGTGCTTCAGTCGGTGTAGCAGCGCTTGGGTGAAAACGATGATGTACCGCGGTTAGGCGACCATAACGTGCTGCGGCACGTTGTGCCTCAAACATTTCATAGGTAGTAATACCTTTTTGTGCGTAACCGATAGTCGAACCAACCCCGATTGCACCCTGACGCAAACCTTCATCAAGCGTTTTGCTAATTGCATTCATCTGATCAACACTGCTGCGAGTGACAGACCAGCCATCCACACCATCCTTTGCTGCCGCTTCACGATATTTGAAAAAATCCGGCATAGAAACATTTGGGCCTTCGAGCTTCAGACCATCGTGGACTTCCATGCGCGCAAACTCCTGACTGATGACGGCTCCATAGTTGGCCTGTATTTTACCTTCTCTTGCTTCATACCATTCAGAAACATTGGCAACACCCACTTCAAAATCCATTTGCGTAGTCACTCCATCACGTAGATTAACCTTTACACCCCATGGACTCAGGCTGTGCTGCTCTGTATCAATAAAACCAGGAGAAACCACATGCCCAGTTGCATCAATAGTTTCTTTACCTTTGATTTTACTTTTTGTGATTTTGACGATCTTGCCGTTTTTAATGCCGACATTGCGTACCCCATCAAACTTGGTTTCAGGGTCCATGACACGGCCATTGTTGATGACGACATCGTAGGTTACTGCCGATGCAGGTGTCGCCAGCATCGTTAAAGTGATGGCGATTGCCAGTAGTATTTTTTTCATATTTTTTATCTCTGGTTAATGGGAGAGGTTGATACCAGTAAACTTGCTGAAAAGTTTCGAACAATCCGAAATATCCATATTTTTTTCATTGTTAATTATAGTGTTACGATTAATTGCACTATCATCAATTTCATAAAGATACCAAATTTGGAATTTTTTAACCTTATCATTTCGGGTCAATTTTCGTGTTATGTTTACCTGTTTTTTATGAACGGATACACTGAGAAACATGAAAAGACTTCATCTGATTAAGGCAGCCCAGGTCATTCCATTCGTTAATGTGCTCGAAAAGACTGGTTCGCCAGTACGAAAACTAAGCGAGCGTGTCGGCATGCCCATTGATGCGGTCTATACAGGTAAAGGTGTGATCGGCGAATACTGTGTGTGGCGATTTATCGACCTCGCCGCTAAACATGGACAACTAAAGTTGCTCGGTTATGAGGTTGCTAATCAATACCCAATTAACTCTGTTGAGGGTTTAGGTGGTAGACGTACGCGCACTGCGAATACCCTGCAAGAACTGCTTGAATACTTCATCGAGGATGTACAGGCTGAATCGACCGGATGTCCATATTCACTGAAGCCAACAACTGATGGAATATATTTTGTTCGCGAACTGATGTTTGGCGAAAAATGGAAGAACTGGCAGACCGAGCAATACATGATAGCCATCATCATCCAGATTACCCGCTTGTGTGTCGGCTCTAAGTGGCTACCACCCGAAATAAAAATTAGCTCATCAAAACGTGTATTACCCTTTCCCGAAGAATGGGGAAATATAAATCTTGTATGGGGATGCAATGCAACTGAAATAAAAATTCCTGAGAAAATTCTGACGCGCCCTGTTACCAGGCAGGCAACTCAAAAAAGATCAGGTTCTGATATAAAACACGAACGCGTGCCTGAAACTCCACTGAATTTTACTGAGCTGATTCGAACTCAGATACTGAGCCATTCGTTAGGCATTGAAAATGCCGCACAGCAAACCGGTATTAGTACGAAAACACTCAAGCGGAAACTACTTCAAAACAACACCAGCTATTCAGAGATAGTTAAGCAACTACGTTTTGAGTTAGCGCAATCGAAACTAAAAAATGCGGCAACTCCCATTCAAACTATCGCCAGAGAACTTGGTTATGAACACCATGCTAATTTTACCCGTGCGTTCAAACGGATGTGCGGTATCACGCCACAGGAATATCGAAAACAGATGGACCTTTAATCTCTTCAATGCATCATCTCTATCCCTCACCCCAACCCTCTCCCTGAGGGAGAGGGAGTTATGATTTAAAGCGCAAGCCTGAAAACGAGTTAATCGACCCCACGGCCACAGTTTATTCAGTCGCTCCCATGCCCAGGCCAATCGTTGTTTAGCCCACCTGATAAATACAAAAACCAAAGGCACATGACAATACAAACAAAACAACACCCGCTACCCCTCTTTCTCCTTCCCCGCCTCCTCAGTTTCCAAATCTAAAAGCAATTCCGGATGCACCCGATACACGCCTTTGCGAATGCGAAATAAAAATTTGGTGTGGCTTATTTCCATGCGCCCCGATTCAATGGTTGACGCGGGTAAAAACGAATTAATGTAATCGGTTTTTATATCTGAGAAACACGCTTTAAATTCTTTCAGGGTAAATGTAATACCCTGCTCGTCTACCTTACCTAATTCACCCGAGGCGATTGTGTTAATAAACCGCGTTTTTAATGAGTTATTATTTCGCTGCATGCTGCTCTCCGTAAAATAATTTTTGTTTTTGTTTTTTAATATAATTAAAATTCTTAATTAAATTTATTACTATCATCACCTTAAATAACACCGTCATTCCTGCATCACCTTAAATAACATCGTCATTTCTTCGAAGACAGGAATCCAGTGACTTTGATGAGCCGACAGACACTGGATACCTAAAAGTGGCGACCCGGGTATATCGGCGATTTACTTATTAAAGCTAACGGGATAACAGTGTAAATTCATAATTAAACTTTTGAATCAAATCAAAACCAAAACAAATATCTAATAACAAACAAAGGAAAACCGGGCACCACAACCGATGCCCAGTGTCCAACCTAATATCCACCAGTGATACAACCACCGGCTGAACATTCTATTTAATCGCTTTGAAAGTCTTCGCCTGACAGATTTAAATGCGATAAATCAAATTCCCGGATGTTAAAACAACTTGTGTCAAAACAAATCGGGTCAATGCTTAACTTATCCATTCCGTCTAATTCCAGCAGCACATTCACCGCTTCAAGCCGACGCGACATGGCCCAGTATTTCAATCGCAACCGGTTTTTTACGCGCACAGGCAGGGGCAGGCGCAGCAGGTAATCGACATGCGTGCGCAGGTTTTCCAGTGTTGTGGCTAAGGCTTGGGTTGTGAAGATTGAAAGGTTTAGCTCGGGGGGATGTAAGACAGGTGTTTGCGGTTTAGGTGTATTGACTACACTAACCGTTACACTCATCACGTCCCACGCTGCTATGGGTGAAGTCGTTAGAGTTTGCCTGGATGGCGGAGTTTTTAGCTCCGTATCATCGGCCAACCCGGTGTCGGTTTGGGGTTTTTGTGCGTTTGCTGTGAAAATTATTTGGGCAAAGCGGGTTCGTAGCGTAGAATCTAGTTCAGCCATAATTACCTCTAGTGAAGGTTGTTGTGGTTAGCTGGCTTTTGGTGTTAGTAGCACTTTAGGTCAGCGACTTTATTTAATCCTGGTTTAGGTTATTGTTTTTTCGATAGGCTTCTCCTTGTTTTTGTACGCTGTTTTTTCAGGCACAACTTAAAATAGTAATAGTTTGATAACGGTGACGCGATTATTTTTGTTGATGAGGTTATTTTTCATCGGCCATGCACGTTGTTAATGCGTTAAAATTTCACCACAACAATAATCCGCTCAAACTCTAGCATGAGTTTTATTTAGTTGGCAAAGATTTTTTTGGATAAAAATTGAAAAATATATTGCCAATAAAAACACGTCACTTAACCAGTGATGTTTTAAATAATTTGACTGGTGGTTTGTATTACATATTTTAAGCTATTGTTTTTATTCAGTGCCTGGGGTGGGTGTCCGCTTTATTTCTTAACCTGGCCATGACAAAGGCGTTGAGAAGCGCTTACTAAAAAGCCATTATTTATGGCAGTCTAAAGGTGGCGCAGCTTTGTTGGAAAGTACGGGGGAGTAATTTCCATAACTATAAATGGTTTCAAATACGCCCGTTTTACAATTCAGAGAAAATATATATGTTAGAGTTTCGTATTCAATTGGATCAGTCTCTTTTTCACCTGTGTAAGTGACGATACCGTTTAGAATAATTTCTTTTATATTATTACCGGTTATGTCCTTCGTGGTAACACTTAAAACATTGTTCTTATAAACGATGCCATCATCATGTTGATCAAAGGTTCGGATTAATAAATTATGAATCAATATTGTTCCGTTACCTTTTGATGTGCCTTCTAGTATGGTTTTAAATTGATAGTCGTTATTAACCGACAATAAACGGAAGGCCTGCTCGTTATTCTGGATTAATTGTTTGAATAAAGAGTTTGACTCAGTATCTGTATAAGGAGCGATGTCAGGCGAAGCAAAAGACGAGCAAGACTGACTTAGAAAAGATACGATAAAAAATAAAGAAGCAATTAACTTGTTCATAATGTAACTCTATGGCTTCGGTAGTTCAATACGATTATGTGTCGTTGGATTGTTCGCTCTCTCAATAATGCGCTTAGCGTAGTTTACGCTGTATGCTTTTCCGTTAGTTGTTTTAACGCTGCGACCGTTATAACGTGTAAGTGCTTGCTCCCATCCATCAAAAGTGGCAGATGTTCTATTGGAGGGTGGCTGTCCTGATTTTCCAAATCCTTTTCGTACTAGCCATTGAATGGCGGCTTTTAAGTTTTGATTTACAGTACCCTCGTTTCTTTTTGAAGGTGAGCTAAGCCCAATAGATTGTTTGAATGGAGACCAGTCTCCAGGAACATTAACTTGTGCGGGATCAACTTTCCATGCAGCAAGCGATCGCATGTCATTACCGCCAGTCTCTTGAATGATCCAGGACTTGATCAGTGCTTCAGACAGATTAGGTATATTAGAAACTTGACTAACTGTGCCGCCGACAAAAGTTTGCTTGTTTTTATTGAAGTCATTAACGAGTGTTTTAATTAATGCGTCGTGATCCTGATACCGGTTTGTTGTGAACCCTGCAAATGTCGGCATATTAATTTCCCTGATATATGTATTTGTTAATTTGTGTCTGTATAAGATTATCATAATATGAGTATTAAAAACGAGAAGAAGTATATTTTTTAAGTATGTGCACTCTGCGCAAGATCCCAAACATAAGATTCATAGGTTCTTCTCAACGTTTGAAAAGGCGGGATTCATTCGCAGCGCGTTCTCTTTCTAGTCACAGAATTTAAAAAAAACAATTACACAAAACTACTAATCGCTTGTTACAGCAACGTTTTATTTTTTAATGCCCAGAAATGCCCCCATCTCCACCCCAAGATCGTTTTCAAAAAATATGACGGTTCTGTAGTTAACGGAACGCAAGTGATTGGGTATAATACACAAAACCCAATTATTGTGAATTATTATGCTGATCGTTGTCTCCCCCGCCAAAACCCTTGATTACACCACTCCACCAAAAACTAAAAAATTCACCCTGCCAGATTACCTCGATGATTCAGCTGAGTTAATTCATCGCATGCGCGAATTTTCATCGCTGGATATTTCAGAGCTAATGAAAGTCAGTACAAAAATTGCGGATTTAAATTTCGACCGCTTTGAAGCCTGGAATAAAAATTTTACTGAAAAAAATGCCAAGCAAGCCGTGCTCGCATTTAAAGGTGACGTTTATACGGGGCTGGACGCCGAGAGCTTTAGCGCAAAAGATTTTACTTTTGCACAAAAACATTTTCGTATGCTATCTGGACTATATGGTGTGCTACGCCCTTTAGATTTAATGCAGCCTTATCGCCTTGAAATGGGAACGCGATTGAGCACAGAGCGCGGCAAAAACTTATATGAGTTCTGGGGCAATGAAGTTACTGAAGGTTTAAATGCGCAATTAAAAACCATTAAATCTAAATATTTAATTAATCTGGCATCCAATGAGTATTTTAAAGTCGTAAAACCTAAGATATTAAATGCTGAAATTATTACCCCGGCATTTAAAGAGTTAAAAAATGGTGAGTATAAAATGATTGGCATTTATGCAAAAAAAGCCCGCGGGATGCTGAGTCGCTATATTATTCAAAACCAGCTATCTGATATTGAAGACATCAAATCATTTGACCTCGATGGCTATAAATTTAATAAGAAGGTGTCCAGCGGAAATAACTGGGTTTTTACCCGCAAAAACTCTGGTGCTAAATAGTTTCTGTTTTTTTCTCTGCAACGGCTACACTTGACTTAAGAGAACTAACTTATGGAGAAATAATATGAGCACATTATTGAAAGAAGCTGGAGACATATGCATATCGTGTACCATAGTTCCTATACTTATAATAACAACTATCAGCGCTGCAATTTATTTTGTTGTCAGATTTTTATTTTAAGTCCCGTATCCCATGACAACTCAGCAATAAAACAACAGTCACCAACTAGCCCGCCATTGAAGTAAAGTCATAATCAAGATAGGGCGATGGCTCCTGTAAAAAATTGCCCTGAATAAAGTTTATCCCCATTCCCCATAAAACAGATAAACTTGTCGCATCCTGTACACATTGCGCAATCGTTAATTTATTTAATTCCATAGCTTTTTCAGTAATCGCTTTAACCGCTTCCTGATTTTCTGTACTGGTAGAAAGATCATCCATAAAGGAGCGTTCTAATTTTAAATAGTCCGCAGGTATATGCTTTAATAATTCAAATGGGTTTTTACCCGTACCAAAATCATCCAGCGCAAAACCACAATTAAGCTCCTGTAAAGCCTTAGCTAACTCAGCTGTATATTTTAAACTGGTAACAGCAACATTTTCTTTCACTTCAAAAATCAAGCTGTTTTTAGGCACGTTATATTTTTTCAATTGATCTTTTAGCCACGACATTAAGCTGGTATCTTTTAAAGAGTTAGCAGCCAACTTAACAAAAAACAATGTGCGCTTACCTTCTTTCCAGCATTTTGTTAGCGTTGTGATTGTAGAGAGCAATATCCAACGATCAATAGCAATTGACATTCCCGTGCGATCTGCTGCCGGCAAAAAATCCAGCGGCATAATGATATTGCCTTCTTTATCAAGCATGCGAACAAACACTTCATAGCGCTCATCCGTATCACCATGTAAACTAATAACGGGTTGATAATAAAGTACAAAGCGATTATTTTTTAGCGCATCCTTAAGATCATCAACAACTTTTGCATCTATTTCTTTTTGTGTTAACTCACCTTCTTTTGGCTTGTAAACAATAACAGTGTTGGGGCCTTTATCACCAGCCTGATTTACCGCTCGCTCTACGCGCAATAATATCTCACCGGTATCCGGGGTGTTTCCATCAAGCAGGCTTACACCTATGGTACAGGTGGTGTTGAGTGACTGACTACCTATGTTTGCAATAAAATCTCGCGCTATTTTACTTATTTTTTTAGAATAATCGTCAATTGTTTCCATACTCTGGTTGTAAGCAATAATTGAAAATGTATTACCCTCGAAGTGAGCCAACACATCATCACTATTTACTGCATCTTCAAACTCTCTGGAAATTTCATTTAAAAACTGATCAGCAACAACAACACCTGAACCTTGTTTAATATCATTAAAATTATCTAAATGTATTAGCAATGCAGCTGCCGTAATTTTTCCATCTTTTGCTTTTTCTGCAGCCTCTTCCAGTGAATCCAGAAAAAACTGTCGATTATACAAGCCTGTAATAGAATCGGTTTGACTCATCAAAGCTAACTGCTGCTCTAACGCTTTATTATTAGACTGTGTTCTAATAATTACCTGGGTGCACGGCTCGCCATCTATACTGGCTGATGAAAATTCCATTTCACCTTTGAATTCTGTACCATCGGCTTTACTTAAATTTAATTTGAGTTTTTCGGACAAGCTTTTATCTGACTTGTTAACGCGTAAAAATGATTTAAACTCATCTCTTTCATCCATGCCAACCATATCCAGAATAGGCATACCTTCGAGTTCTTCTGACTCATCAAATCCAAACAACTCCAAGTATGAATGATTTGAATAAACATGCATTCCTTCATGAATGTAAGCTATCGCATCGCGTGAAGAATCGAGCAAAGCCTCACAACGCTTCTCCACTTCCTTCATCGCTTTTTTGAGTTTAAAAACGCTGGCAATACTGGAGTGCGCCTCAACTTCACGATAAATAACCATTTCAAGATGTGATGGGTTATCGTAAGACGTTAAGTCTTTAGCGCCAGAGCGCATTGCTTCAATGACTTCAACTTGCTGACCAGGGCGATTTACCGCAATAACAGGAACAGGTTCGCTAGCATTTTCCTCTATACACTTAACCGTATCCTGTAATGAAATTAACTCCATGCCAGTTGAATAAAGCAAAATATCGGGGGTTTGTTTTTTTAATGCTTCAATTAAATCTTCATCATCTTCAATACGTTTAGTATGCGCGGCATAACCTGAGCTGCGCATTAATTTCACGATATTTTCTTCATTATTAAAAGAATCATCAACAATAAAAATATTTATTTTTTTCTTATTTTCCACAACTTAAAATTCCAGAGAGAATAGGTTTTGGTTTTTAATTAAAAACATTTATAGCGATGACCAGATAGAATCAAAATTATCAGCATTGGTGGCCTTGCTCGTTTTTTCACTACTACCACCTTCATCATCACCGTTAGGCGAATCGCTTTCATTTAATTGTGAAAACTGAAACTGTGTAAATGAACCTGTATGCTCACGTATTGTGCCCAGTTTAATTTCCATATCACGCTCATAAACATTCATGCTTAAAGTATTGCCACGACGAAAAGCATGTGCCGGCAATAACAGTGTTGATGGCTGCTGAATTGGTTTTATTCCTGGCAGCATTAAGCAATTGAACGGCTCTTCGTTTTTACGCTCTAGCCGCTGCACTCGACAGGAAATAACTTTAGGTGATAAAACTTGCACGCCAATTTCCAGACCGCTACTCTGACTATATTGCATCCAGCGAATCACCCCTACCCGCCATTGATAAGTATGATCAGGTTCTTTTTCACGAATACTAATTAATTCACCCACCAGCGCCCGTGATGGTAAATTTGAGTCCCAGAACAGGCAATAGCCACCGGCACTAACATTAGTAATTTTCCAATGCATATCCGGGGCTTCTTTGTGTAACTCACCAATGCTTTTATCTTTTTCCTGCAGTTCATTTGCATAACTGGCGGTTAATGTTCGCCCTTTTGCGACCATATCCCATGCACTTGCTGAGCGTGCTTTCTCATTAGTTGCTTCAGGATTAGTAATAAAGTCTGTTGGATCTTGCTGCGCAAATACATCCTTTTTAGAACTTTCATTTTCGGGAATTGATTCTAACGAAAACATATTTGCCGGTTTTTTAGGCATAGGTTTTGGTGGAATAATTTCTTCATTAAGTGAATCATGTATAGGCTTTAAGCCTATCGAAACACGAATATCATCTTTGCGCTCAGCGCGCGAAAAACGTCGCTTAGCGCATAAGCTCCATGAGGACACTAAAGTACGAATCGTTTCCTGTGACACCAAATCACCAAGAGAAACCGCTGAGTGCAAATCATTTGAATTGCTATCGATTTGCTGCAAATGCTCAACGAGCCGTACAGTTTCAATTGAGCGAACATGCTGTAAATTTTTAAGGTCACTTTCCGATACGCAATTTGGTGGTAAGTCACCATCTAGCCGACTCACAAAATAACGATTTAATTTATTTTTAGATGGGCTATTGCTAATCGTAGTTAACTTCGCCCATTCATTTATGGATTTAAATAAACGCTCCGCATCACTTTGACGCAATGCATTCGGACGAGCTAAAGAAAATAAAAGTATCTGTTTATAATAGTCTTCCGTCGAAATACTTTTAACCGCTAACTCTGGATCTTTTATACTTTTCTGATGAAGACCTTTAGCTTCGGCATAACTGTAAATTCGATGAATATCCCACCATACGCCTTTGGGCAATTCTGAATATATCTGACTGGAACGCAGCAATAATTCCGAATAATAGTGCAGTGATCTTTCACATGCGAGAAGGATAGTTTTACTATCGATTTTTACTAAATTATTTGACGCTTCAAATATAAGAATTTTATAACCAATGGCCATTTCATTTAACAGCGCCTGATTAAGGTGAATGATTTTCTGGCTTTTTTCAGGTAACGGCAGGGTGCGATTAATAAAATGTTTATGCAATTGATTAAAGACATAACGTGTAGGCTCACGAAGTGTCTCCATATTTTCGAGACGCTGCTTAGGCGCCATAGCCTGACGATTTAACGCCAGCAGGCCATTATAAATCTGGCGAGTAAAATCCCCCATATTGGCGCGCTTTAAAGCCGTCAACCACTTTTTTAACTTTCGGGGATGACTTTCAAAGTCATCACTGCCTGAGGCTCTTTGTTCTGGAACGTTTAATTTCATATTATTTTTTGGCTTGCTTTATATCCATTTTTACCCGATGCCTTTTCTATGGTTTAAGTCTATCCTATTTACGCAACTTATTTAATAAAAACAGTTAGATACTGGGGCTTTTTAAGCCAATTTCATGCGTTATTATAGATTTATAGCTCATTCGCTGGTGTTTTGCTCACTTCACCCGCAATTTCACGCACCAACTTAGGTACCAGGAAACCCGCTAAACGACATTGCATTTGTGAAATTAAGCTTAATCCCGCCTGTAATTCCACGTCAAAATGCGCTGCACCCTGCACCGCATCCAGCAAATGCAGATAATACGGCAACACGCCGGCAGCAAATAATGCTTCTGATAAATTAATCTGGTCTTCAATATTATTATTAATCCCTTCCAACAGCACCGCCTGATTTAGCAGATGAACACCCGCACGTTTTAATTTACTCAGCGCGCAGATTTCTTCATTGCCAATTTCATTGGCGTGATTTGCATGTATCACCACGCAAATATTAAAGCGACTTTTTTGCAGCCGGCTAACTAAAGCTCCGGTTATCCGATCTGGCAGGACAACGGGTAAACGGCTATGAATGCGCAGGCGACTCAGGTGCGGAATAGCTTCAAGCAAACTAATTAATTCATCAAGGCGCTCATCCGACAGCACTAAAGGATCGCCGCCACTTAATATAACTTCGCTTATCGAACTGTCATTCTGGATATACTCTATCGCCTGCACCCACTGCTCGCGCCCCGCCTGGTGGTGTTGATACGGAAAGTGACGCCTGAAACAATAACGACAATGCACCGCACAGGCGGCTGTAGTAATCAGCAACACCCTTCCGGCATATTTGTGTAACAGCCCTGGCGTTTTATTAGCATCCAGATCTCCCACAGGGTCACAACCATAGCCTTCAACGCTTAATATTTCCTGCGATTGTGCCATCACCTGCAACAATAACGGGTCTCGCGGATTCCCAATTTGCATTTTGCTCACAAACGCACGAGGCACTTTTATACTAAATTGTTCACTCGCCGGCACATTATTGGCAAAGTTTTCAGGCGCTATTTGCAGTATTTTTAAAAGCTGATCCGGCTCAGTAATGGCCTGTGCCAGTTGTTGCTGCCAACTTAAGGGTAAATTAGCTACGGATTCAGCCGGAATAACAGGTATAGTTTTTGGCATTAGGGGCGGTTCCGAGTATTATATGCGCTGCGTTTCACTGTCTATTTACATTTTATTTTCCCAAACCTCTTTTGCAAGGTCTGGAACAAAGGTTATTTGCACATGGCATCTTACAGTACTAATGAATTTCGTGGCGGTCTTAAACTTATTTTAGACAATGACCCCTGCTCTATTATCGAAAACGAACTGGTAAAACCCGGCAAAGGTCAGGCCTTTAACCGCGTTAAATTGCGTAATCTGAAAACCGGACGTGTTTTAGAGCGCACCTTTAAATCCGGCGAATCCGTAGAAGCCGCCGATGTGATTGATGTGGAGATGGAATTTTCATATAACGACGGCGAATTCTGGTATTTCATGGACCCGGAAACATATGAGCAAATCGCCGCACCCGATTCAGCGATGGTTGATTCAGGTAAATGGATTAAGGCACAGGAATTATGCACAGTAACATTATGGAATGGCGCACCACTAGTGGTTGCCGCCCCTAACTTTGTTGAACTCGCGGTAACTGAAACGGACCCGGGCCTAAAAGGTGACACAGCTCAGGGTGGAACTAAGCCGGCGACATTAGAATCCGGCGCAACCGTAAAAGTACCTTTATTTATTGAAGAAGGCGAGTTACTTAAAATTGATACCCGCAGTGGCGAGTATGTTTCACGAGTAAAATCGTAAAGTAAAATCTTAAAAACTTGAAGTTATAATCATGCCTCAACACTGGCAACCCACCGCATCAATACAAAGCCTAAAACTAAGAGCCCGAATGCTACACAGCATCCGGGCTTTTTTTGCAGAGCGCAATGTTTTAGAAGTGGAAACGCCTGGCCTTTCAAATGCGGGAGTTACTGATCCGCAACTGCGAAGCTTTTCTACACATTTTCAAAATAAAGAATATTTTTTACACACCTCCCCTGAATTTTATATGAAGCGCTTACTCGCAGCGGGCAGTGGCGACATATATCAACTCGCTAAAGTTTTTAGAGACGACGAAAACGGCCGCTTTCATAATCCCGAATTCACATTACTTGAATGGTATCGACTGGATTTTGATCATCAGCAGTTAATGGATGAAATAGAAAACCTGCTTAAGCGGCTAATGCCAGAAAAATGCAATCACATAAATCGCATCAGTTATCAACAGGCTTTTATTTCCCAATTACAAATTGACCCGCTTGATGCCAGCACTGAAGATTTAAAACGCTGTGCAAAGCAGCATCATATAAATACACCGCAGGGTATGCAAGATAACAAAGACATGTGGTTAGACTGGTTAATGCTTGAAAAAATTGCGCCTGGTTTCTCTAAATCTGAGTTTACTTTTTTATATAATTACCCCGCATCTCAGGCATCATTAGCACGTCTGGATTGCGAAGACGATCGCATCGCTAACCGCTTTGAGTTATTTTTCGGTGAACTGGAATTGGCCAATGGTTTTTATGAATTAACCGATGCACAGGAGCAGCTGAAACGCTTCAAAAAAGACAACGAAACCCGTAGCCAACTCAAGCAAAAAACTATGCCCATTGATTATCATTTAATTGCAGCACTGAAATCAGGCCTGCCTGATTGTGCTGGTGTGGCAATTGGAATCGATCGACTTATGATGTTGCATAGCAATGCGGCCTCAATCAATAAAGTTATTAGTTTTGGTGATGAATTTATTAGTGAATAACCTAAAGATTATTAGGCATTGAAAGACCGACAGACACCGGCTAGCAACCTTCGCAAGCGAGACGAAGTAATAAGTTTTTGTAAGCGCTTAACGAAACAGTAGTGAGTTATTATATAGTTTTTTTCTAATAAAATAACAGCTTGATCCAGATCAATTACGCATAATTTTCACACGAGTACTATTATTTTTTTCAAACCTGCAGGAGTGAGATTATGCAAATCGAAGATCGTTATATATTATCACGCGTTGCTGTTACTGTTCTGGTTTTAATGGCAGTTGCCGTTGCATTGGTCGCAATTGCAAATGGAATAACTTAACACTAAGGCCCGACTGAACAGGGCTTTTTTATCGCTCTATTTTTATCGCTCTAAATGTGCATATAAATTCTTAGTAATTTTTATTCTTAAACTTCATCGGAACTTAAATCCTGTGGTTTCAGCGCTGCTTATCGCCTGGCAAAATTAAAGCATTTACTCGGAGCCAACGTTACTTTTGCTTTCGGGTTGCTTTCGGGTTGCTTTCGGGTTGCTTTCGGGCTCGGGGTAAAATTTGACTCCGCCACCTTAAAATCTCAATCACTCCTTAATCTCAACCTCAATTCGATCCACCTTCTGATAACCCCGGGGCAATTTAAAGCCACGCTTACCGCGTTCAGCATAATGCTCATCCACTTCACCACCACGCATCAGCTTATGTTTTTTACCTGCGTAAACCGCCAGCTTTTCACCATCCTGAATTAAATCAATCGCACAAATCCATTCTTCGCCGGCTTTTAATTTTGCCGATGGTACATTGATAATTTTATTGCCTTTACCTTTTGCCATTTGCGGCAGCTCAGATAACTCAGTGACTAACATGTGACCTTCTGAACTGATTGCAACAATAAAGTCATCATCTAAACTGCGCACTTTTACCGGCGCTAAAACTTTTGCACCTGGCGGCACTTTTAAGAAAGCTTTACCGGCTTTATTTCTGGATTGCAGCTCGCCTAGTTCACACACAAAACCATAACCAAAACTGGTGGCGAATAAATATAAATCTTTTGGATCACCCATTAACGCCGACACAAACACGGCACCTGCTGGCGGATTAAATCTGCCCGTTAATGGCTCACCCTGCCCTCGCGCCGAAGGCAGTGTATGTGAACCTAAAGTATAAGCACGTCCGGTACTATCTAAAAATACCGCAGGCTGATTTGATTTTCCTTTTGCAGAAGACCGATGTGCATCACCGGCTTTATAATTTAATTTATCCGCATCAACTTCGTGACCTTTCGCCGCACGCACCCAACCTTTGTCAGATAACACAACCGTAATTGGATCGCTGGACAACAATGCAGATTCATCCATCGCCTGTGCCGCATCTCGTGCAACAATCGGCGAGCGACGTTTGTCACCATAGGTTTCCGCATCATCTAAAATTTCTTTTTTGATTAACGTTTTTAAACGGCGCTCTGAACTTAATAATTTTTCTAACCTGGCTTTTTCTTCTGCCAGCTCTGCCTGCTCGGCACGAATTTTCACTTCTTCCAAACGCGCTAACTGACGTAATTTAGTATCTAAAACATAATCGGCCTGCACGTCACTTAAACCAAAGCGCTGAATTAAAGCCGATTTGGGTTTTTCGCTTTCCCGAATAATTTGAATCACTTCATCAATATTCAAAAACGCAATTAACAAACCTTCCAATAAATGCAAACGCTTGTTAACTTTTTCTAAGCGCCAGTTCAAACGATTTTTTACCGTTTGAACTCGATAGGTTAACCACTCTTTTAAGATACTGCGCAGATTTTTTACTGATGGGCGACCATCAATACCGATCATATTCATATTGACGCGGTAAGTGCGTTCCAAATCGGTAGTGGCAAATAAATGCGTCATTAACTGTTCAGTGTCAACACGATTTGAGCGTGGCACCAAAACTAAACGCGTGGGATTTTCGTGATCCGATTCATCGCGAATATCTTCCAGCATCGGTAATTTTTTGGCCGTCATTTGCTGGGCGATCTGCTCTAAAATTTTATTGCCCGAAACCTGATGCGGTAATGCAGTGAGAATTATATCACCGTCTTCTTTTTCATAAATAGCGCGAGCACGAATGCTGCCCTTACCTTTCATGTACATTTCCATGAGCTCTTCGCGGGGCGTAATAATTTCCGCTTTGGTCGGGTAGTCCGGCCCCTGAATGTGTTCGCACAACTGTTCGATGGTGGCCTTAGGCTCATCCAGCAAACGAATGCAGGCGGTCGCCACTTCACGTAAATTATGTGGTGGCACATCAGTTGCCATACCCACCGCGATGCCAGTGGTGCCATTTAATAACAAATTCGGTAAGCGAGCCGGCAATGATTTCGGCTCTTCCAATGTTCCGTCAAAATTCGGCTGCCACTCTACCGTGCCCTGCCCCAGCTCCTGCAGCAACACTTCCGCATATTTAGATAATTTCGATTCGGTGTAACGCATCGCCGCGAAAGATTTGGGATCATCCGGTGAGCCCCAGTTACCCTGCCCGTCAACTAATGGATATCGATAGGAAAAGTCCTGTGCCATCAATACCATGGCTTCATAGCAGGCACTGTCACCATGTGGATGAAATTTACCCAACACGTCACCAACAGTACGCGCCGATTTTTTGTGCTTGGCGGTGGATACCAGCCCCAGCTCGGACATAGCATACACAATACGCCGCTGCACCGGCTTTAAGCCATCACCAATAAAGGGCAGGGCGCGGTCGAGAATAACGTACATGGAATAATCCAGATACGCCTTTTCAGTGAATTCTGCGAGGGTTTGTTTTTCGACGCCTTCGAAATTTAGATCTGCTTGGTCTGACATGCGAGTGATTCATTCTCTAATAATTACGTTTGCTGAATTATGCTTAAAAGCGCCGACAAACACAAACGATGAGATGAGAAGATGTGGCAAAGATGTCATTCAAACCCTCAACTCCGGCAACATTTCACTTAAAATATGCTGCACGGCTTTTTCACGCATGTTCTGTGTGTAGAGCACGACCAGGGTCAGATCATCCCGCACTTTAATTAATTTCCAGTTAATGTCATCCACCGAGCCCGCGCGATCCATCCAGACTCCGCCACTATCACCCTGCTGAATAAACACATTCATCTCGCCCTGCTGCTTTCCGGCAATGCGTAAATGCGTTGTCACAATTGCACCTAAGCGGCAAAATTTACTCATTTTTACCGGATACTCCTGCGGCACAGCGGAAACATTGTTCACGCTTAACCACTGTTGCATGGAAGCTTGCATACCATTATTTAAATTCGCATCTTTATAAATATCCGCGTAGGCCGAAGTAATTAGCGCCGGTGTATGGAAAAAACTCAGCATCACAACAAATAATAAAATAGAGGCAGCCATTGCACCTGGCCACTTAAATGACATTAGCGGATTTCTTTTTGTCTGTTGTTTTAACATTTCATTTAGTGAATCAAGTTGTGCATTAGACAAAGACTGTTTTTCATAAAAATATTTTAATGCAGGCTTTAACGGTTGTTTCATTTCATCACTCATAACTCATTGCTCTTATTTTTTTCAACCGAACCATTAATGTAACAATACTGCTCTCGAATACGTTTTTTCAATCGATGTAGTTTCGATAACATTGTGCCTTTAGGCTTTGCATAAATTTGCGAAATCTCTTCCACCGTATGCTCCTCTACAGCCCATAAATACAGCAACTCATTCTCCTGCACACTCAGGCCAGATATTAACTGCTGCACTTGCTGCTGATTTATTAATAGATCTGCCATATCATCACTATCAACTAATCCAATATAAGCTTCTGAACCAGACTCATCTTCGCCATCCATCGAGACCATCGGCACTACTTTACGATGTCGCAGCAAATCAAAATAACAATTTCGAATAATGATTTTGAGCAGTGCCTGCGGTTTTGCAACGGCTTCATTTATGGGCACAGTTGTGCCCGATACTTTCTTCAAATACCGTTCAATGCCACTTTGCACCAAATCATAAGCCGTTTGCTCATCGGCAGATAATGACAGGGCATAGCGATATAACTGATTTAATTCGTCTTTATTAAACATTGGCTATTTTATTAACTATAGTGATTAAACGTTTCAAACAATGTTTTGATTGCAGGCATTTTAAATTTTTATTTATTTGCAATCAAAACCGTGCCTCAAACGTTTATAGCAGTGAATCAGACTTTTAATCCATTGTCACTTTAACCTGAAAGGTAATACGAATGAAATTAAACTCACCCCTCAGCGCACTCCTTCTGTCAATATGCATTGCTAGCCCCGCACTGCTTGCAGCAGATATGGTTAAGCCTGCACCCAACGGCATTAAATTACCCACTGATTATAAAGACTGGAAAGTCATTTCGATTTCTCACCGTACTGACAATAAAACCATGCGCACGATTTTAGGTAATGACGTTGCCATAAAAGCAGCACGTGCCGGTAATACCAACCCCTGGCCCAATGGTACTATTTTAGGCAAGATGGTATGGAAGCAAAAAGCCGAAGATAACTGGCCCACTGCAATTGCACCAAATAAATTTGTACACGCGGAGTTTATGTTTAAAGACAGTGTTAAATATAAATCTACAGGAGGTTGGGGTTATGCCCGCTGGAAAGGCTTAGATCAAAAACCTTACGGTAAAGACAAAAACTTTGCCCAGGAATGTGTCGCTTGCCATACACCGGTTAAAGGTAACGACTGGGTATTTACTACGCCGGCGGATATGCCTTAAGTTTATAAATTTGATACATTACCTTTATGTCCTACAATAATTCAAGTCATTCCCCTACATGAAATCAAAATAATCGCCTGATAAATAAATTTAACAGGCGATTATTTTAGAGAGTTCGGTACAATACAATTCTGGTTTATCCTGTATGTTTTTATCTATAGTACTAAGCCGTTCAAATAAGCATACATAAAAATTTAATTGGACTTTATGTCAGCACACACGTCGAGGGAATGAAAAATGAAAATAATTTCGCACTTTAAAATACTGTTTCTTTTATTAATCGCATTTTGTATTGTTAACTGTGGTGGCAGCGGCAGTGATACCTCTACAGATCAACCACCCGCTACCATCACCGGCTCCATCAGCGGCATAATTCAAAATGCAAAAACACAATTACCGGTTGAAGGTTTAAACGTTTCAAGCAACGGAAATTCAGTAACAACATCAGCCACGGGTAGTTATACACTAACCAACATAACCTCCAATGATCGCATTATAGTCACTATTCAAGGCGACGGTTATGCCGAACAATCCAAAATTGTTAGCCTGAGCAAACAGGATCAAAGAGTTGATTTAAACACATCAGTTTTGCCGGTTGATTCCACTGAAGTGTTTGACGCCGGTCTCACTAAAAATTTAACCGTAACCGATTCACCGGCAATGGTAATGTTAACTGCATCATCACTAGTGCAAGCTGATGGCACAACACTGCCATCAGGAATGGTAACCAGCAGTTTAACCATTATTGACCCAACCACTGACATCGACCTCATGCCCGGTGACATGCAAACAGATACCGATGGCGGCACACTTACACAAATTGAAAGTTTTGGTGCAATTACCGCTACCTTTAAAGATGCAGACGGCAACGATTTAAATTTAGCGGCTGGCTCACCCGCAACCATTCGCATTCCTGTCGCAAGTAATACGCCCAACCCACCAACTACAATTCCGTTATATTTTTATGACACGGAATCCGGACTTTGGGTAGAAGAAGGCACCGCGACACTTGATTCAACAGAAGCATTTTACGAGGGCAGTGTCACTCACTTTTCTACCTGGAATGCAGATCGTATATTTGAGCGCGTCACTATTAATGGCTGTGTTGAAGATACAGACGGTAATCGCTTAGAAAATATTTTTATCTTTTCAAAAGGCAATGACTATTCAGGTGCGGCTTTTGCTTATACCGATAATACCGGAAATTTTTCAGTTTTTGCAAAATCCAATGCCTCGGTATCAATTGCTGGCCGCGCATCCTTTAGAACCACGAATACCGTTGATGTTCAAACCACAACATCCGATATTACCCTGGAAAACTGCCTGATATTACAGGAAGCAGTAATCGGCAATACAAGCGGTGGCGGCACCTTAACGCTAACAGGTGAAGACACCACAATTTTAGGCACATCACTTGTATTTCTTGATGCTATCAATATATACAGTTTAATTGATGGATTTTATGTCATTGCAACCAGGGAAGTTAACACGCTTGACTCTGGTACTGATCCTACTGACCCAGACAATACTTTTTCACTAACCAGTTTAAATGTAGGCGCAGAGTCCACAACAGTTTTAACCATAACGGTTGAAGGTGAGGATTATTTATATTTTTGTGCTACCACTGAAATAGATACTGATTGTGGCGCTGCTGGCACCGTTACATTTAATTCAACAGATAACTCAGTAACATTTACAAATGCAGTATTACAACGATTTGAGTTTACCGGCATAGATAATATTGATACTACTGATTTGACTATCAATGGAACAATTACGTTCCGCAATTTTGATAGCTTTGGTGTGCTTTAAGTAAATATTCTCCTCTTATTAAGGAGAGGGATATTTGATTCTATTGAGATTTATGCGGCATCTTATTTTCTAAAATAAGATGCCGCATAAAACTAAACCAGCGGCAATAAACCAGAATACTTCACGCCAGAAAGCAAAGCCATTTCGCGATGCCAGGTCGCTAAATCTTCCTGATTAAATTTATTGAAATCATCATGACCACAAGCCCTTGCCATCACCTGCATTAATTCAACCGATGCATTAAAAAAATTACTCAACTGTTGCGCAGATGTTTCAATATTCAATTTTTTACGTAACTCTGGTTTCTGCGTTGCAATTCCTGCCGGGCAATTATTGGTATTACACATTCTTGCCGCCACACAACCAATGGCCTGCATTGCGCTATTAGAAATTGCTACGCCATCTGCACCCAATGCCAGAGCTTTCACAAAATCTATGGGCACTCGCAAACCACCAGTGACAATTAGCGTGACTCGGCCACTGGCACCCTGCTCATCGAGATACTTGCGCGCTCTTGCCAGCGCTGGAATAGTTGGCACACTAATGTGGTTACGAAACATTTCTGGTGCTGCACCGGTGCCACCACCTCGCCCGTCTAAAATAATATAATCAGCGCCGGCATCGAGTGCGAATTGAATATCTTTTTCAATATGATTAGCACTCAGTTTAAATCCAATGGGTATACCACCCGTGACCTCTCTTACCCTGTCTGCAAACTTTTTAAAATCGGCCGCTGAAGATAAATCCTTAAATGTCGGTGGTGATACTGCAGGCTCACCCTCGGCAATTCCTCGCACCTGTGAAATTTTTCCGATGTTTTTATTACCGGGAAGGTGTCCACCGGTACCGGTTTTCGCACCCTGCCCGCCCTTAAAATGAAACGCCTGTACATTTTTTAGTAACGATTCTTTATAGCCAAAACCAGCACTAGCATATTCGTAAAAATACTTTGAATTTTGCATTTGCTCTTCGGGCAACATGCCGCCTTCGCCGGAACAAATACCCGTGCCCGACATTTCGGCCCCTCGTGCTAATGCTATTTTAGCTTCTTCAGATAACGCGCCAAAACTCATATCAGAAACAAAAAGGGGAATAGAAAGCTTTAATGGTTTTTTTGATTCGGGCCCGATAATTAATTGCGTACCAATATTTACATCTTCCATCAATGGCTTAGTCGCCATCTGTGCAGCCATAATTTGCAAATCATCCCAATGCGGCAATTCATTACGCGGCACACCCATTGATGTCATTGGCCCATGATGACCGAATTTGGATAAGCCTTCTTTGGCTAGCTGATGAATAAAAGCAACAGTAGGCTCTTCGATAGTGGCCACCGCAACCGGCAATTCGCTTGCCTGCATTTTTATGCCCGGGCCTTCTTTGCCAACATCTTCATCAGCAAACTGTTTGTGGCTACCATCGCAAAATGGTGAATTTGCAGTATGTTTACAGGCACATAAATAAGCCTCACCGTCTTGTTCGGCTACAAATGCTTTTGGGGTGAAAGAAGTCCCCGCATGAGAGCCATCACAAAAAGGCTGATTATTCGATCGCCCACAACGACAAAAATAATATTCTTCATTTTTATTTAGCATTACCGCTTTAGGTTTATTATCTGAAACAATCGGATTACTCATTTTATTCACCCTTTATTAAAATATAAATTTAAGCGTTAAAAACTAATTTAAGAGAATTTAAAATCAACATATTTACAAAGCACAGTTATAACTGACATTGATTAGATTTTACACATTTAACTTTCCGTACTTAACTTTCCGCACTTAACTTTCTATGAATTCAATTAAATACTTTATTTTTCTATTTCGGCCTGTAACGTTTTATATCGAACATCATCTGGAAACAACAACAAAGCCGTATTAATATCTGCATTTGCTTTTTCTAATTCGCCCTGCTTCACCCACAGACTGACTTGCTTAAAAAACAAATCATCGACTTCCTGTAATCCCTGCTTTGCCTCTTTATTGCCCGGATCTATATCCAGGACCAAATGATAAGTATCATAAGAATTACTTCCCTGAGGAACCACAAGCCTACCAACAAGTTTATGTGCTTTAGCCACTTTCAACAGGCGTGTAAGTTTATTTTGTTCAGTTAATTCTGCAGATGAAGTCGCTTTATTAAATATCGACGCTGTTGCAGGTGTTGTTACATGTTCGACAGCAGATGTTTTTTGAGCTTGATGCTCCTCATGATCATCCGCATTTAGAAAAACAATCAATGCAACAATCGAAACCACAACAATAGAGAGTGCCGAATACTTAACAATATGTTTTTTAAGCGCTACCGTTCTTTCAAAACTACTCGAATTTTCAAGTACTTTTTTAAACTCGAGTGCAGACTGAAACCGATCATTGGGCTTCTTGGATACCGCTTTAAGTAAAATACGGTCAATCGGTTTTGGGACGAGCGCATTTAATATAGAAGGCTTTTCAGGTGTGCTGCTAATAATTTTATGCATAACAGTATGTGAAGAATTACCGCTAAAACATTTTTCCCCGGTTAGCATTTCATAAAAAACAACCGCTGCAGAAAAAATATCACTACGATGATCAACCTCAGAACCCATGCATTGTTCAGGCGACATATAACTTGGCGTACCAATAATACTACCGGTTTGTGTTAACTCCGAATTACTTTGTTTAGCAATTCCGAAATCAGCAATTTTCACATTACCATTCACATCTATAAAAATATTACTGGGTTTTATATCGCGATGCACAACGCCACAATTATGGCTGTAATAAAGCGCATCTAATATTTGACACATAATTTTATTGGCGTGCTCAACCGAAAGTGTTGCACCATTGGTAATAAACTCTTTCAGCTCTTTACCGTCAACAAATTCCATCACAAAAAAAGGTGTGCCATCTAGCTCGCCGCTATCGAAAATAGAAATGATATTCGGGTGATTGATTTTACCGGTGGCTCGAACCTCACGTAAAAAACGTTCTTTAAATTCACCACTATCATCAATGAGCAACACACTGGTCGAAATAGTTTTAATTGCTACCACACGATCAATCGACGGATCGTAGGCCTTAAACACGGCACCCATTGCACCCTGTCCAATTTTATATAGAACCTGATACTTACCAAACGTCGCCGGATGGCGATCTTTTTTGGGATGCTGGATAATCGTATCTGAACTACTCATAATGAAATTTAATCGTAGCTAAGCAACTGAAAGAAGAAAATCTTCAGCTACATAATTATTTAATATATTGATTGCATTCTTCAAAACTCTCTTTCCTTTAAATACGCTGAAAAAAGTATTCACCAGCTTCATGCCCCGCATGTTTGATTGGTGCGTAATCAGAAACCTGATCAACATTAAGCTTATTTGTATTAGCTTTCATTTTAATTAAGATATTAGTATAAAGGCTATAGCCTTCTAACAAACCTTTATTCTCGCTCAGCACATCTAAAAAGGCTTTAGCAAATACCGAGTGCTTACCGCCGCCATTATCAATAACCGGTTGCACACCACCTGAAGTTAATGCCATTCTCGCAGGCGTGGTCGCCATAATATCGACCCATTCTTTGCGTATTTCAGGTGAGAACGACGCTGTCGAGGAACGTGCAATTGAAGCCCCAGTCAATGTACCGGAGTAACATGAGTCGGCAACCACCATAACATGCTTGGCTTTAATGGTGCCCAGCACATCTGAAATTGCACTATTTGAAATCCAGTTTTTCTTGCTCGTAGGTGTTGCGTCTACCGGAATCCAGTAACCACTTTTATCTTTAGCATCTATCTCACCGTGGCCCGCATAATAAATTAATAAATTATCATTAGGTGTCAATTCCTGACGCACTTTATTTAAGGTTGATAAAATATTATATCTTGTGGCATTTCTCAGCACTAAAGTTTTATAGCCATATTGCTCTTCTAATACTTTTGCGGTTTCTTCTGCATCAATAATGGCTGTTTTTAAATTATCATAGTTGTCATAATTATTATTACCAATAATGACGGCATAATAACTACCGAGTTTAAAGTTATTGCCTAACTGATTTTTAGAACTTTCTAAATTTGGATTATTGCGTAGTTTGCGTTTAGAAAAAAGCGAAAACGACATGCTGATCTTCTGACCCTGCGTATCTTCTGCACGAATAACAATCGGCGTTTCCTGCTGATTAATCGGCACATTCACCCAAAATAAATCATGCTTATCAGTCGTATACTTTGCACCATTAATACTGAGCGACTTCAAACCTTCTGGTGCGGATATTTTACCAATAATTTCCTGAGTTTTTATCACTGGCTTTAACATCGCTGTTTTCCCTCCACGGGTTAACACAATCGCCGGATCAATAATTTCAATACTGGGCGGCGCCTCAACCACTGGCTTATTAGCTGCCTCTGGAATAGACACATTAACCATACCCTGCAACGCAACTATTTGCTGTTTGATTGGATCTAAATTGACCTTGCGTTTTTTAGCTGATGCTAAATCAGCTTCGAGCTGCTTTACCTGCTGCACCAGTAATTGATTTTTACTGGCAACTTCTTTATTGACGTTAATTTGTTTGCGCATTAATAGCAGCTCATCATTAAGTACTTTCGCTTCTTTTTCTCTGGTTTTCGCTTTTGCCAGTTTTTGCTTTAAGCTCAATACTTCTTTTTGATGAGCTTCTGCAATTGATGCTAACGATGATGTGTATTGAAGATTATCAGAAGTTAAGCCGGATGCTTTTCGATACCAGTTAAGCGCAATCACGCTATTTTTTTCTACGCCTAAGCCCTTTTCGTACAGACTGCCTAAATTAATTTGTGCTCGTGAAAAGTTTTGCTCTGCAGCTTTTTTATACCAATAGGCGGCTGCTTTATAATCGGGTGCAACACCTAAGCCTTTTTCATTAATTTCACCAACATTGTTCTGCGCATTCGCATCGCCGGTTTTTGCCAGCGGCAACCAGGTTTTCAATGCCGTTGCATAACTAGCTCGATCAAATGCCACATACTCACCACCACGAATTTCACACTCAGCGCCGGTTATTTTAACGGGTCGCCTTGCAGTTAAGTAAGTTGCCTGTTGACCAATTTTTCGCAGTTGAGGCGGTAACAAACAATCGACAATCATTAAGCCATCGGCTCTTTTACTTTCTGATATATTTTCAGATTCATTTACTTTAGGCCCGCAGGCACTAATATTAATGAGCGCAGTAATTAGAACGGGTATCGCAAAATACTTAATTTTTTTAGATTTTTTTTCGGTGATACGTAATTGTTGAGGCTGTACATTAAAATCGTTCATAAATATCCTTGTTATTATCCTTGCTATATGGCCATGATGTCTTACATGTAATATTTTTTATTTTACCACAGTTTCATTTACCTGATCGATTATGCGCGACCAGTTTTCCACCCAACAGCAACGGTGGTCGGCATTTTTCAATAACACAAACTGACTATTAATTTGTTTGTCTGAAAACGCTTTAACCCACCGGGGTAAAATATTTATATCTTTTTGAGCTGCAAAATGAAACTGCCGTACACTGGATGGCAATACATAATTAATAGGATTCAATGATCCATCCAGGCTCGAATAACCATGATAACGAGTCCACTGCTGATGATCCATATTACCCGCCAGCGTAATTAATGTTGTTACCTTATCTGTGTTTTGTGACATTAATGCCGCCAGCGCACCACCGCCGCTATACCCTACCAGAATAATATTTGGGTAATTTTTTGATATTTTATCCAGCACTTGCAACATGCTCGAAACCACTTTCTGTGAATAGCGCTTATTCGTCCACCATTGAAAATGGCAGTTTATATCTTCAACCCCGTAACAGGGCCTTTGCAGATAAATACCGGGGTATTTATTCTGGGCCATTAAATCTAACGCTAACGGGTAAATCGGCTGTGGATCTGCAGATATTTGGGTGCGTGTTTTCCAGGGAATACCATCACCCTCCAGAAACACATAGAGCGTAGAACCTTCATTTAAAGCAAATGCCTGATTAGCATAAACAATGTGCCGAAAAAAATCGCCCTGATGAGTAGACTGGCTAAAGTTATGACGGCCAGCAATTGAATGCAATGAGTTTTGTGGCGCACAACCAGCTAAAAACACAAGCATTAGCAATACCCTACAGCCTCTCATGCACACCACTCTCTTAAATTCAATGTAAATCATTCGAATTAAATACATTAATTAGATCACATTTTTTAATTTTTTTAGCCTTATTTTCAGCCCTGTATTTATTAATGCGTTTTGCAGTAGCATGTTTTTTTGTGTTTGCAAGCAATATACTATAAAATTCTCTTTCGCAGCAAACATGTAAATTTATGACTTGTTGAATTTTAGCGCGTGTCATTAGTGTTAAAAAATTGTGCAGACGAATAATCCATTTCATAAGGATTATTTATATTGCGAACGGAATTGTAATTTCAGTTATCTATTGGACCGCAGCTCATTCTAACTGAATATATCTTTATAAATATGGAAGTATCATAAATGGTTAAATTATCCAAACAACTGTCTGTTTTTGCCGGCATTACCGCAGCCTTACTTTTTTCTACACCGGTTTATTCTACCTCCCACATAATTAATATTGATATTTCAGTTGCAACTGATGGCAGCACACCTGAAGCAGCTGTTGCCAATGCGCTCAATGAAACCGGTGGTGTCTGCGACACATTAAGCAATACCGATACCCCAACTGAAGACCAGCGTTTTTTGCTGGGGTTTTGTAACGATCTAAGCTCAGCCGGAGAAATAGGCGCCGGCCCGGCTTATACTGCGGTTTCTGCCCGCTCATTCACCTCTATCAATAGCTATACAGCAAACAGTTTTACCTCATTTGATATTGGCGATATTGCAAAGCGACTGGCGTCACTGCGCAGAAGTGCAAGCATCAGCACTAAAAAATCAGCGTCATTATTTAATAGCGATTCGCCATCCGGCTTACTCAGTGCTATTGAAAACCCTCAGCAACTCAGCGAGCAACTCAGGGGCGGCGGCGCAAGTGCCGATGAAACCGGTGGTTTAAATGACAATCGTTTAAGCGGCTTTATAACCGGCTCCTTCGATGACGCGACACAGGATGAAACGTCCACATTAGCGGGTTACGAAAGCAGCGTAAATTATTTATTTGCGGGCATGGATTATCGCTTTAGTAACAATATTTTTGCCGGCATTGCATTCAAAACATTAAGCGGTGATATTAGTCTCGATCAAAACACCGGCGCAATTGATATTTCAGATAATAGCCTGTCAATTTACGCCAGCTATTACAATAGCGAAAATATTTATTTTCAGAGCGCACTCACGTACGGCCAGAGCTCATATGATATTTCTCGTCAAATTGATTTCACATTAAATACGGTTGATTACAATGAAACCGCTATTAGCAACCCCGAGGGTAACGGCCTTAGCTTTAGTTTAAGCAGCGGCTATGAGCATTATTTTACCGGCACCGGCATTTCTACCACAACCGATATTGGACTGGCCTACGCCAAAAATGACATTGATGCATTTACCGAAAAAGCCGCACAGGGTTTTAATTTAAATGTTAACGAACAGTCGATTGAAAGCCTGACATCGAAAGTCGGCATACAGGTTAGCAAAGCCGTCAGCACATCTTTTGGTGTGCTATTACCCGAGTTTTCTGCCGCATGGAAACATGAATTTAAAACTGACGGTGAAGAGGTTATTGCTGCATTTGCCGTAGATCCCGATAACGCATTTAGCTTTACCACCGATGAAAGAGTCAGCGATTTTTTTCTGCTATCGGTTGCCACATCAGTTGTGCTACCCCATGGTGTGATGGCATTCATCCAGTATGAGTCTTTGCTCGGAATAGATAACTACGATAGAAACACGCTTAATATCGGCGCAAGAGTTGAGTTTTAATTCGCTAAATATTTTTAAGAAATCATATATTTAATACATAAAAAATAATTTTCAGGGAAAATAATTATGTTCAACTTTTCTATTAACAGAAATGTAATTATAAGATTAAGCATCGCATTTTTATTTACAATACTTATGGCTTGCGAAAACGGCAATACCGACCCCAATGCTTATCTTAATGTTAGCATTAAGGGTAGCGACTCTGGTAGCGACTCTGGCAACAACACTCAAAGCAAGTCAGATGGAAGTAACCCTTCTTACAGCCAGGATGGTAGCGTCAATATTTTACCTGCCGATATTACGCGTGTTGATTTTAATATCACCGATTCCAATGATGAACAAATATCGGTATCACTCCCGGTTGGCAACAAAACTGAGAACATCAGCATACGTGTTGCACCCAACCGTAATCTTGTCATTGAAATTGAAGCACTTACCGGTGACACAGTTTCGTTTAGAGGCCAAACCCGTGTTTCAGCATTACGTCCCGGCCAGTCTTTTCCGTTAAGCGTCAGCCTGAGTCAGGTTGATGCACCCACTAACACTGCAACATTAAACATCAGTCAAACCGGCAACTCAAAATTTGAAGGTGATAGCGGATTATCTAATATTACATTTACCGTTACGCTGACTTCGCCAACGATTGATGATGTAACTGTCAGCTACACAACCAATAGCCTCAGCGCCATTGCAGACCTGGACTACAGTCCAACTACTGGCATTTTACGCATTCCAACTGGAGAATTATCTGCAACGATCAATGTTCCTATCATGGGTGACACCGATCAGGAAGCAGATGAAACCTTTGAATTAACACTTTCCGGTGCAAGTGGAAATTCTATTTTAGGTACCGCAACCGCAACCGCTTATATCATTAGTGATGACTTCCCTGGCCGACTTAATGACACAGGCATAGTACTTTGTGGTGATTATTCTGTTGCACTTACCAACTCGAATAGCGGCGCCACAAATAATAATAGCGATATCTGTGCAATATCCGGCACCACTCAGGCTGAGCCCGGAGTTGATCTGGATGAGGACCCTATACCCGCAGGTCAGGATGCACTGTATGGGAGAGATGCAAGTGAAAACGACGACAGTAATGGTTCTGCTGGTTTTGATTTTACCAAATTAGATGCCGATGGCTCGCCATTAGCTGATCAAACTCTCGATTATGCCACTCAACCCTGGGCATGCGTCAAAGACAATTACACCGGATTAATCTGGGAAGTCAAAACTACCAGTGGCTTGCAGGATACCAGCTCAAGATACGCCTGGTTAAATACCACAGGTACAAATGATGGCGGCAGCGCCGGTGCTGTTGGTAATATTTCAGACTGCGTTAGTAACATCGGTTGCAATACTGAGGCTTACGTAACTGATATGAATACAGCTACTTCGTGCGGAGCCACTAACTGGCGCATGCCAACGGTTACTGAATTACTATCTATTGTTGACAACAGCAGAGCTAACCCCGCCATTGATGTAAACTTTTTCCCCAACTCTGCTTCGAGTTACTGGTCTTCCAGCCCTCAAGCTTTTAATAATTCAACTGCTTTTTATGCTTGGGGTGTTAATTTTAGCTTAGGGTATACGCAGCCTCTCTGGATACAGGGTACATTCGGCAACAGCATACGCCTGGTTCATGATGAAGCTATTAGTCAACAATTTTAACCATTAACCTGAAACCAAATATTCGAATTTAAAAGATCTGCTTTAAGCATCTTGCACGCATTTAATTATTTACTGGATGCACTTAATTCAAGTTTAGATATATATTTTTAGATTTAAAAGAAGGAATTATTATGAAAATTATTATTCAGTTAACGGCGTTTATTATTAGTCTGTTAATCAGTTCTTCTGCTATGGCCGTCTGTAATGCAAATATTATTATCACTAAACCCGACAGCATGTATACCGATAATAATGATGGCACAGTATTCGACACTAATACCGGGCTAATGTGGCAAAAATGCCCTCTGGGTTTATCCGGAGCTGATTGCGCTAGCGGCATTCAACAACAACTGGACTGGCAAGCCGCTTTAAATGCAGCAAATAATAATACAGGCAGTGGTTATACCGACTGGAGAGTCCCCAATAAAAACGAATTAAACTCTTTAATAGAATACGCCTGTTACTCTCCCGCGATTAATGAAAACGTATTTCCAGGTTTGTCTACAGTAACGAATACAGAAAACTTTTTCTGGACATCAAGCCCTTTTACTCCGGGTGCTGGTCGCGACTCTCATGCTACTGTCTGGTATATTAACTTCAATGATGGCGGCACTTTACCTTCTCCTAGTACAAATTTAGATGTCTTTAATTCTAAAGCTGAATTACATTCTGTGCGTTTAGTTCGCGGCTTTGTCGTGTTAGATAATCCGCAAATTCAAGCTCCGCCTGATCTATCAATACCAGCTGCGGAATAAGTCATGCTGAAATCTAAACAACATTTAGCTGATAGAATTTTAATTGAGTATTTAAAATTTAATTCCTGCACGCTAAATCCTGTAAGTTTAAATTGAAAAGCCTGCGCAGGTTACACCCTGTTTTAACCATTTAAACTTCAGCCAGATCGCCCTTTTTTTCTAACCAGACTTTACGATCAGCTGCGCGCTTTTTAGCGAGTAGCATATCCATCATCTGGTCACTCTTATCTCCGCTTTCCACAATCAGCTGAACCAGTCGACGGGTATCCGGTGCGATTGAGGTTTCGCGCAATTGCATCGGGTTCATTTCGCCCAGCCCTTTAAATCGGGTAACCTGCACTTTACCTTTTTTCTTTTCGGCGGAGATACGATCTAACACACCTTTTTTTTCAGCTTCATCGAGTGCGTAAAAAACCTCCTTACCCACATCAACTCTAAACAGCGGCGGCATGGCTACATACACATGACCTTCTTCGGTGAGTGTGCGGAAATGTTTCAAAAACAGCGCACATAATAAAGTCGCAATATGATAACCGTCCGAGTCCGCATCCGCCAATATACAGATTTTTCCGTAACGTAATCCGGACAAATCATCCGAGTCGGGATCAACACCAATCGCAACCGAAATATCGTGGACTTCCTGCGACGCCAGAACCTGATCCGCATCCACTTCCCAGGTGTTTAATATTTTTCCGCGCAACGGCATAATGGCCTGAGTATTTCGGTCACGCGCCTGTTTTGCAGAGCCCCCCGCGGAGTCGCCCTCCACTAAAAACAGTTCGGTTAAATTTGCATCGGATGAACTGCAGTCTGCCAGCTTACCCGGTAATGCGGGGCCGGAGGTGACTTTTTTACGCGCAACTTTTTTACCGGCTTTCAAACGCTTTTGGGCGTTATCAATCGCCAGCATCGCAATCAATTCACCCTGGTCGGTATTTTGATTGAGCCACAAACTAAATGAATCTTTCACTACACCGGAAACAAATGCCGCACATTCGCGCGACGATAAACGTTCTTTGGTTTGCCCGGAAAATTGCGGGTCGAGTAATTTGACTGACAGAATATAGCTGACTTTTTCCCACACATCTTCCGGGCTGAGTTTTACCCCGCGGGGCAATAAATTTCTAAACTCACAAAACTCACGAATCGCTTCAGTCAGGCCGGTGCGCAAACCATTAACGTGAGTTCCGCCCTGCGCAGTCGGAATTAAATTCACATAAGATTCACCGGTAGACTCTCCACCTTCGGGCAACCACAGCAACGCCCAGTCAACCGCTTCATGCTCAGAAGACAGCGCACCGGTAAACGGCGCCCTGGGCAATAACTCATAGCCCTTTAAACTTTCCAGCAGATAATCTTCTAATCCGTCTTCGTAATACCATTCACTTGTTTCGCCGGTTTTTTCTTCCAGAAACGTGACTTTTAAACCCGGACATAAAACCGCTTTGGCGCGCAATACATGCTTAAGCTGCAACACCGAAAATTTAGATGAATCAAAATATTTTGCTTCCGGCCAGAAGCGAATTTGTGTGCCGGTATTTTTCTTACCGACCGTGCCGGTTTCTTTTAAATCTTCAACCTTCTCGCCGTGCTCAAATGCAATTGAATAGACTTTTCCATTGCGGCGAATTTCAGCCTCAACTCGATCGGCCAGTGCATTAACAACCGAAACACCAACCCCGTGCAGCCCACCCGAAAATTTATAATTATCGTTGGAAAATTTTCCACCCGCATGCAGTTTGGTCATAATCACTTCAATACCCGGCAGGCCCTCTTCCGGGTGAATATCCACCGGCATGCCGCGGCCATCATCGGTCACACCTAATGACCCATCTTTATAAAGTATTACATCAATTTTGCCGGCATGGCCTGCCACCGCTTCATCGACGCTATTATCGATCACCTCCTGCGCGAGGTGATTCGGGCGGGTGGTGTCGGTATACATGCCAGGGCGCTTCTGTACGGGTTCGAGGCCGGTTAGGACCTCTATGGCTGAGGCATCGTATGAACTCATTCAATATTCTCGGTTGGTGTTTGGGATTTCAGGGCCCTATATTTCAGGGCCCTATAAATTTAGAGCACTATAAAATAGATGGGGCTTTGACGCAATTTGTTCGTTGTATTGTGTTGGTTATTTGCAAGCCCATCGTTTTATGGGAATCTGAAGTTTGTGGTTTCGCTTGTTAGCGACTCACTTTTTTGTCTACAGCAACAAAAAAGTAAGCAAAAAAATGCCGCCTGCTTAATCCAAGCTTTTATTTTAAAAAGCAAAATAAAAGTACCTTCTTCACTCCTGATTTATTTGGCTGCTGCGGAACTCACGAATTAAAAATCGAATTCGCTCAAACATCCTCGCAGAAAACTCCAAATAAATCACTCCCTCATCAGCTTGACTAATAGGGTGGAAAAGTCAAAAGCATAAAAACAGATTATGATGTCATTAAGTTTTATTTTACAATTTCAGTTCATATCGGTTTTGATGTTAATTCCCTCTGGAGCATGCCGAAAATTGTATACAAACAGGGGCAATGCTACAAGGATGTAGCTTTGAGTTTCGATAAGCCAGGACGGCTTACCGGAACGACCCGAAAACAGAGTAATAAATTAGCAGATTTAAAGTGTCATTAAATATCTTAATGAACAATTTTCGGGAATTCTCATTTTAGCTTTTCAAAATGAGAACAAGCGAGTAAAGGGCGGCGTTCTTTTGCCCACTTTTCTTACGCTGTTGTAAGAAAAGTGGGGCGCCAACAGGCGAAACCACAGAATTCAAATTCCCAAAAAGCCAAAGCAATATAAAAATCCCGCTTACTTAAGCCGCACAATAAAAACAAAACACCCATCCAAATAATCCCGTAAAATAACCAAATGAGTCTACAAGCCGCAAACCCTTACATAAACGCCACCGTCACCGCCTCCGCCGGCAGCGGCAAAACCTATATGCTGGTCACCCGCATTCTTCGACTATTACTCGAAAACACCGAACCCGGCAGCATACTAGCGCTCACGTTCACCCGCAAAGCCGCCGCCTAAATGCAGCAGCGTTTATCCGAACGACTCTATCAACTCGCAACCGTTGATGACGTAAAGCTGATAAAACTATTAAGCGAACTGGATTTAGACAAAAGCTATCAACAAAAAGCCCGCGCATTATACGAGGCACATCAATATTGCGACTACCCGGTACGCACCCTCACCTTCCACTCTTTTTGTCAGGATTTACTTGCGCGCTTTCCGCTCGAAGCCGATGTACCACCCAACTTTGATTTACTGGAAAGTGCCGACTTATTAATTCAGCAAGCCAGAGATGCACTATTTAACGATGCAACACTGGATATGCAGGGCGAGTTATCTACGCACTTACAAAAACTCTCAACGCTCTGTGGTGGTTTATTTAATTTAGAAAAAGTATTAAATAATTTTTTACAGCATCGCAGTGACTGGTGGGCTTATACCGATAAAGTCAAGCCTGAAAACAAAGTCAGTTACGCCAGTCAACAACTGGCTGCTACTCTTGATTATTCTGTCGATGCTGATCCACTGACGGATTTTTTTAATTCAATACCTGCCAATACCTTCAGTGAATTTTCAAAATTACTGGTGAAAGCCGAAGGCAAAAAAAACCTGCAATGTGCTGATGATATTGCACAATGGTTAGTTGATAAAAAGATAGACACGCATAGTTTTCAGATCATTCGTCGCTGCTTTCTCACTCAAAAAGATGAAGCTTTAAGTGCCGGACGTAAAGACACTAAGTCATTACGCAAAAAACTTGGCGATGATGCTGCAGATGAATTTCTGGATATTCATCAATACATCAGCCAGAAAATAATAGACACCCTCGACCAACTTAATAAACAACATTGCTGGCAACTCAACCACCACTGGTTTTATTGTGGCGAAAAATTTATTGAACATTATCAAACACTCAAAAACCAGCAACGCTTATTAGACTTCACAGATTTAGAATGGCGCAGTTTTAAATTATTACAGGATTCAGAAAATGCCCTGTGGATTCAATACAAACTCGACCAAAAAATTCAGCATTTATTAATTGATGAATTCCAGGACACTAACCCCACCCAGTGGCAATTAATTTTACCTCTGCTTGAAGAAATGGCTGCAGCAGAATCTGAACAACACCGAAGTGTGTTTTTAGTGGGCGATGAAAAGCAATCTATTTATAGCTTTCGCCGCGCCAAACCCGAGTTGCAACAGCAAGCCTCTGACTGGTTAGCAAATAACTTAAATGCAGAAGCTTTTCCACTGAATAAATCCTGGCGCTCATCTCCTGCAATTATTAATACCGTTAATGCGGTTTTTTTACAGGATGATTTTTTAGTAAACTTACCCACCTTTATTAAACATGAAACCCACCACGAGAAACTTGCGGGTAAAGTAGAAGTTCTTCCTCTGTGGCGCATGAGCGATGCTCAGGAAAGTGACGATGCGATTTATTGCCGCAACCCATTACATGAGCCACGCGCTGAAAACCACGGCATTCATCAGCAGGAAGCCAAACAAATTGCCGCGCATATAAAGCAACTTATCGAAAATAAAACTGCGGTTGAAGAAGACGATAAGCAACGCCCGCTCAACTACAATGATATTTTTATTTTATTGCGCAAGCGCGCACATGTAGCCGATTATGAACGTGCCTTACGCGATGCGGGTATCGCTTATTTAGGTACCAACCGCGGCACTTTTTTATCCTGTTTAGAAATACAGGATATGGAAGCCTTAATTGACACACTGCTCACGCCGTTTAATAATTTAGCATTAGCGCAAGTTTTAAAGTCACCCTTATTCAGTGCCAGTGATGATGATTTACAACTACTTGCCTCACCAAAGTTTAAAGGACACTGGTTTGAACGGCTGCAATTACTATCGTCTGAGCTTAACAAACAGCACCCCTTATATCGCGCATGGCAATATTTAAGCGAATGGCAATTACTGGCAGATAAAATTCCAGTCCACGATTTACTCGATAAAATATTTGCTCAGTCAGATTGTTTAGCACGTTACAGGCGCTCAACCCCTGAACCACTACAGGCCAGGGTGCAGGCAAACTTAACCTTGTTTTTAGAAATGGCACTGGATTTAGACAGTGGCCGTTACCCCAGCTTGATGCATTTTTTATTTTATTTACGCAGCTTAAAAAACACACCCAGCGATGCACCGGATGAAGCGCCCATGCAAACCCGCGAACCACGGGTGCGCATTATGACCATTCATGCCAGTAAAGGATTAGAGGCACCGGTAGTTTATTTAGCCGACACCATTAACGTTGCCAAAGATCGCTCATCGTTAAGTGCATTAATTGACTGGCCGGTAGAAAATAAACAGCCCAGCCATTTTCAATTAGTGCCCCCCAGTAAATTGCAGGACAGCGTAACGAAAAGCCTCACTCAAAAACTAAAAGAAGCCCAGAAAAAAGAAGATGCCAACTTATTATATGTAGCCATTACCCGTGCTCGACAATATTTATTTATCAGTGGCTGCCAACCCGACCGAGGCCCATTCACTAACTGGTATCAACCAGTTTTTAATGCGTTGCAAACCTTAACCGGCAAGACTGATGATGAGCTATTGAGTTACACTTCTGGTGAACAGCAACAATGTGATTCTCATCCTGAGAAAAACACCAACACTGATGTAAACACATTTGAAATTGATACTGCATTAACTCAAAAAATTACTATACCGTTAATGCCTCAAGCCATGATCGCTCCCAGTAAAGCAGAGCAATCAACTGCAGATTTAATCACTCACACTGATCAGAACAAAACAACGGGTACAGCTCAGCAACGGGGCATCGCAATTCATCGAATGCTAGAGCTATTATGTATAGAAGAAAATATTTCAGACGAAAACTTATTAGAAAAATTACAGTTTGAAATGAAAATTGAAAGTGAATTACTGCAGGACTGGTTAAGCATTGCAAAAAACAATTATCAGCTTTCCGATTTACAAATGATTTTTAACCCACAAAGCGCATTGCAAATTTTTAACGAATGCCCAATTCAATATAATCATAATGAACACCTGGTTTATGGCATTATCGACCGCTTAATTATTACCCAGAATAAAGTGATGATTGTGGATTACAAAACGCACCAACACGCAACAGCAGAAAATCTTGCAGAAATTACACAGGAATATCAGCAACAAATGCAATTATACGCCGATGGCATAAAAGCATTATGGCCTGAGAAAAAAATAGACGTGTTTTTATTATTTACAGAATGTTCAGAATTGTATGCGATAAATACTTAACCGGGTAAGCACTTAACTCCCGATAAATCTGCTTAGAAGATTTACCGGGAAGATTTACCGGGAAAGATTTACCTGGAATGATCTGCCTGGAAAGAGTTACCGGGAAAGTTTTAACTATTGACCATTTAACTGTGCAATCACTTTTGCAGAAGGCACATAGCCCGGCAGCATCACACCCGATTCAAGCATAATTGCAGGTGTGCCTCTTATGCCCAGCTCTCTCGCCAGTGCCTGATGCTTACTGATTGGGTTTTCGCAACTTTTCTCTTCAAGATCTTCACCATTTTTTGCCATGTCCATCGCTTTGGTCTGATCTTTAGCGCACCATACCGAAACCGATGCCTGCACACTTCGAGGCCCTTTGAACGGTACAAAAATATAACGCACTTTTACGCCATTGTTTTGATAGTCTGCCATTTCATGGTGTAACTTGCGGCAATACGGGCAGTAAATATCCGTAAATACCGTAATCGTGTGCTTAACATCACCTTTGGGCATATACACCAGCATATTTTTTTCACCCAGATTATTTAATGCCCCTAAGCGAATTGTACCGCGGGCATCTTCGGTAATATTTTTGCGAGTGCTCATGTCATACATGTCGCCGTCAAAAATATAACGGGCATCTTTTGTCATATACAAGATTTGGCTGCCGGCCAATACTTCAAATAAGCCTTCGATAGGCGTGGCTTTGATGCTCGCATTTGCGGCAGTCGGCATACGCTTCGCTAAAGCCGCTTTTAATTCTTTAATATCAGAATCACTTGCATAACTTGCTGTAGCAGGGCCTAGCACTAAGGCAGAGACCAGTGCCAAAAGCATTAAGGCCGATTTGGGTAGTAATTTCATAGATAAAATTCTCAAGATTAAATGTTCTGTGTAAGTAGACAGGCAGGATAATAATTAATTCCGAACGTTAACAGCTCATTTCAAATTAATTTAAGTCCAATAATTCAGCCTTTCAGATTGCTGCCACATGATACATCAGGTGAAGCACTTAGGCACGCGGATGATGTTGCTGGTACAAAGTTTGTAGTCGCTGATTAGCCACATGGGTATAGATTTGCGTGGTGGAAATATCACTATGCCCGAGCAACATCTGCACTACTCGCAAATCTGCACCGTGATTGAGTAAATGGGTGGCAAAGGCATGGCGCAGGGTGTGAGGTGACAAATTATCCCCATCAATATTTGCCACTAGCGCATAGCGCTTGAGTAAATACCAGAATGCCTGCCGGCTCATGCCCTTGCCGCGGCGCGTCACAAACAGGGCATTACAGGGCAAATGCTGTGCCATTAATTCTATCCGCGCCTGGCGTAAATAAAGCTGCAAACAGGCAATCGCCGCTTCCCCCAATGGCACTAAGCGCTCTTTCCCGCCTTTGCCCATGACCCGTACGACTCCCGGATCAATAGACACCTGCGAGAATTCCAGACTAATTAGCTCACTCACTCTTAAGCCCGTGGCATAGAGTATTTCCAGCATAGCTTTGTCTCTAATCCCAAGTACATCACTGCTGTTCGGTGACTCGAGCAAATCTTCAACCTGTTGTTCCGTAAGGGTTTTGGGTAAATTTTGTTGCGGCTTAGGCGCTTCAATTAATGCGACTGGATCAATTAATATAGTTTTTTCACGCAGCAACCAGACGTAAAATCGGCGCATAGAAGAAAGTAAGCGCGCTGAACTTCTGCTTTTTCCACCTTGCGTGACTCGATGCGCCAGAAAGTCCTGTATGTTTTCCTGCGTTGCCTGCTGTAAAACTGAATTATTTTGATATAACCACAGCGCTAAATTCGACAGGTCATTTTTATAAGCCGACAGGGTGTTTTTGCTGAGTCCATGCTCCATCCATAGCGCATCAAGAAAACGCTCTATTGTGGTTTGCTCATCCAGAGGAAGTTGATCGATTATTGCCATTTTAAAAATTAAACAGATGGCTGCTCAGGTTATTAAAATTTGATTTATGATAAAATTTCATTCTTTGAATAGACTACACTGAATTCAGATCTATTTCAGCCCATACCACCTAACCTTTGTTATTTAACTGACTGCAAAACATCTAAACTACATATCATGTCGAGCGAAGCCCCTAACAATCTAATCACTTATCTCATTCTTGCCGGTGGCCAGGGGCAAAGAATGCAGGGCACGGATAAAGGCTTAATGCCATGGCAAAACAAACCCATGATAGAACATGTTATCCAGCATATTAATGCCCCACTGGATAAAATTATTATTAGCGCCAATCGCAATATCGAAATCTATCAACAATATGCCGACAAAGTTGTCAGCGATGAAATCACTCAATCATCAGAAATACTTTTTTTAGGCCCACTGGCCGGCATTTTAAGTGCCATGCACGCTTGCACAACCCCCTATCTTTTATGTATACCCTGCGACTCACCAACACCACCAGAGCAACTCTTAAATACACTTTGGCAATGTATGCAGTCACAGCATAAAACATCGGCTCTGTGCCATGATGGTGAAAGGCTGCAGCCCTTATTTGCACTGCTCGACTGCCAGTATCAACACCTGCTTAATGATTTTTTACAACAGGGTCGGCGTAAAGTGCAGGATTTTTTTACATTAATCGATCCCGCTATCTGTGATTTTTCAGCTCAGAAAAATCGCTTCCACAATTTTAATCGACCGGATGATATGCACTAATGATAAAACCTGAATCAACAGAAAAAATTCAATATGCAAAACCATTGCTGGGTTTTGCTGCCTACAGCGGCACCGGTAAAACAACCCTGCTGCTAAAGCTCATTCCCGAATTAAAACAACGCGGCCTGCGCATTGCGGTAATTAAACACGCACACCATAATTTTGATATGGATACGCCGGGCAAAGATAGCTATGAGTTACGCAAGGCCGGCGCGGTTCCAATGCTGATCTGTTCAAGCAATCGCACCGTGATTACCATCGAAAACGAAATTGAAACTGAGCCAACACTGCAGGAAATTTTAAAACATATTCCTGCGGATTCCGTGGATATGATTCTGGTTGAAGGCTTTAAAAAATGGCCTTTTACAAAAATAGAATTACACCGTGACGTTACCGGCAAACCATTAATGTTTACAGAAGATAAAAATATTATTGCCATTGCCCACGACAATGCGATGCCGCTCAACAATACGAACTTACCCCAGCTGGATATAAATAATATCAAAGCTATTGCCGACTTTGTTATACAGTTTAGCCAGCCATAAACTTTAAAACTTAAAAGTAGACCCCTTATGAAAAAACAAACCTCATGCTGCGATGATTTCGATCCTAACTCACTGAGTTTTGAACAGGCACTGCAACGCATCCAAGAAAGTATTCAGCCGATTAAAGGCAAAAAAAATGTCACTATTCGCGAAGCCGCGGGGCACATTCTCGCAGACGATGTGACATCGCCTTTAGATGTTCCGCCATTTATTAATTCGGCCATGGATGGTTACGCTATTCATTCATCCGACATCCCCCAATCGGGGGATAAAACATTAACCATAATTGGAAAATCATTTGCCGGCGCACCTTTTGATGGAAAAGTTAACGCAGGTGAAACGGTTCGCATTATGACCGGCGCAGTAGTTCCAGAAGGTACTGACACAGTTGTAATGCAAGAGCACGCAGAAGTTGATGGCAATCAAATAAAAATTGGCGGTGAGCATAAAGCCAAACAAAACGTCCGTAACCCGGGCGATGATTTTTTTAGCGGCGACACCATTATTAAAGCTGGAGAACGTTTATCACCCGCAAAGTTAGGTTTGCTGGCATCGGTTGGCGTCACTGAATTTAAAGTTGTAAGAAAACCGGTAGTGGCTTTCTTTTCAACCGGCGATGAATTAAAAGGCGTGGGCCAACCATTAGCACCCGGCGACATTTATGACAGCAATCGTTACATTTTATTCGGCATGCTAGAAAAAATGGGGGTTGATTGCATTGATATGGGTGTGGTTGCCGATATCAAAGAAGAAATTGAAGAAACATTACAGGAAGCGGCCAATATTGCTGACTTAGTGATTACTTCCGGTGGTGCATCGGTGGGTGAAGCTGACTTTATAAAAATCATTTTAGATGAGATAGGCGAAGTCGGTTTCTGGAAAATTGCCATGAAACCCGGCAAGCCGTTAGCCTTCGGGCATATTAACAATACGGTTTTCTTTGGCTTACCAGGCAATCCGGTTTCCGCAATGGCAACTTTTTATCAATTTGTACAACCCAGTTTAAAATTGTTAGAAGGTGAACTCATTGAAGAACCGATTCGTTTAATTGCAAAATGCACGAATAAAATTAAAAAACGCCCGGGACGAAAAGATTTTCAACGCGGCATTATGTCAAACGATGAAAACGGCCAGTTAATTGTTAACACCACCGGCATACAGGGCTCACACATGCTGAGCTCCATGGCTAAAGCCAACTGTTTTATTGTTTTAGATCGCGATGCGGGGGATATAGAAGTGGGTGAAATGGTTGAAGTGCAGGCATTTAATGAATTGATTTAAAACCCGCTATCACTGCTATAAAAAAGAAAGCACTAACAACGCGAATATAATCACGATAGTTAATTCAAGCCGGCTATTAACCCGAAAGTTGAGCAATGAGTTCATTTTGTTATGTCATTGCTGTAGTGGCTTATATCAGATCCGACATATTTAATAACAGGTTTAAATCTAACCATACAATAGCTGTGCTTTACGGGAACTTGAATTCTGTGGTTTCGCCTTGCTGGCGACCCACTTTCTTTTCTTCAGCGAAAAGAAAGTAGGCAAAGAAACGCCGCCCTTTACTCACCAGCCCTCATTAAAAAACAATGAGGGTGCCTGAAAATTGTTTAATAGACTTCTAATAGCATTTCAAACGGTGAGTTAATGGCTCCGTTGCCGGGTCGTCCCGGTAAGCCGTCCAGGCTTATCGTGACTTAAAATCACATCCCTGTGATTTTACCCCTGCAGGCAGACAATTTTCAGCTGGCTCCAGAGGGAATAAATGCAAAACCCGGATAAACCTGGGCGGTAAATGAAAATAATTTTTCATTAGTATCGAAATAACCAGATACAGCTATTCATTGTAAGCTATCATTTAAACATGCAATCTAATATGTCAGTTCAAATAAAAGCCACTACACCATAGCTGCAAATCTCACGTTCATTTTACATTTTCTTTTATTATCACTAAAACAGGCCCACAAAAAAAGCCGCATCCTCTCGAATGCGACTTTTTTTTATAGATTATTTCTAATCTAAAAGATCAATTAAGACTTTTTACGCTTAGCTTTGCGTTTTTTAGGCTTAAGAGATTTTTCCATCTTAGAAAGCTGCTGCTTGGTCCACTTTTCAACGAACTTGGCAATTGCGGCTTCTTTGTTTGCAGACATCTTCATAAGTGCTGCTTCACGCTTAGCGGCTGTTTGAAGCTCTACGCGTGCTGCTTTTAGATCAGCCTGAACTGCTGCAATTTGATCTTTCATTGCTTTTTTAGCTTCGGCTGCTTTTTGAGCTGCGGCTTTTTTCTTTGCTGCTGCTTCTTTTTTCTTTGCTGCTGCTATTTTGCGTTTTGCGGCTGCGGCTTTTTTCTTTGCTGCTGCTGCTTTCTTTTTCGCGGCTGCGGCTTTTTTCTTTGCTGCTGCTGCGCCTTTTTTAGCTGCTGGTTTTTTAGCTGCTACTTTTTTCTTTGCTACACGTTTTTTAGAAGCTACTGATTTTTTTGCTGCTTTTTTCTTAGGACGGGCCATTTTTATATTCCTCTTCATCGGGTTGATGCACAGATTATAATTCTTATTTTCTATAATACAAATAAATCAAGGCGTTATTGTGCTTTTTTTTAAAAATAATTAAGTTTTTTTGCAAAAAAAACCTGAAACAGGGTTCAGGTTTAATTTTTTTGCAATTTTTTTGTTTTTTATAAAGTTTTTTGTTTTTTAGGTTTAAACAAAAATTTAAGATTTACTTTTGTTTAAAATTATCTTTTTTGCACCTTTAATTGTTTATTTGAAAAATAATAAGTCGAAGTTTTTTACACTTTTAAGTGTTTTTGCATATTTAAAAATTTAAAAATGGAATCCCGTTTGTACAAATGCGCCATAAGATGAATCTTCACCGGCAACAAGTGCCACATCTAAATTAAATCCTAACCAGAAACCAACACCAACGGATAATAAATCTGGGTCAGTTGCACCCGATGCCATATTGGTTTGATAACCCACTCTTAACTGCGCAATACTAAATGCATCAAATTCGGCACCAACGGATAATGACTGAGATGGATTTTCAAAACCAATGGGTTTACGTTCATTTAAATCCATATCTGCTGCAAGTGTAAAAAATCCACCGTCAAATGAAGCGCCAACACGATATTGTGTATCAAAGTTAATTGTTGAGCCATTTGGCTCTAATAATGTAGGACTTGTTGTTTTAGAACCTTCAATCAAATTTTTTGCTACGAAACCAACTCGAAACGTATCAATAATATTTAATGTAACACCCGCATCAAATGTTGAAAAACTTCCCAAATCTTGCGTGTCCCGATCTTTTATATCATCAAAAGATGCCTCTGAAAGAAATTCAACATACTCAATAGCATTAACCTGCACATAGCGCGGTGTTACACCTACGCCTATTTTCATACCTGCAAATGAAAAATCGGTTCCGATGGGTATACCAACTTCGGTAATTGCAACACCCAAATTGCGAGTAATTGCATTTGGATTAGGCAAAACTAACGACACATCCGTTATTTTCGAAGACACAACAACATTAGAACGTAATGTGACGCCCCAGGTAATACTTTCACCCGAATAAACAAATGCTGCATTTGGAATTACGGCCGCAACAAGCGAGTCTCCATCTAATTCATTTAAAATTTCCAACATTCTTGGCGCATCATTGGGATCACCGCCATCAAACAACAGCTGAAATTCATCTACCAGATTGATAATATCGCCGTCTTCAATAACCTGCACCCCTATAGCTGGTAACAATAATGCAAATTTATCACTATTTTCATTAACCGAAAGCATGCCGGGGTTAGAAAATGCCGCCGTGGTAATACCACCGGTTGCCACACTCACATTACCCATTCCCACTGAACGTGCATCATAAAAGCCATAAGGCAATGCATGTACATTCGATAATGATGCGGCAATTAAACCCGCGGTTAAAAGACTTCGTTTCATCATGATATTCTCCAGCAAATATAATTATTCGTATTAATTCTATATCAAAACCCAGAGAAAACTGGGAATAGGGTACCAATGGTTAATTAAATGAGATTAATGCATGAAATTGGGTAATCCGTTACAATTTTACTCCCCGATATTAACCCGTTGGAAGCACAAGAAGTAAATGGCCGATTCAAACACCCACGCCCCGGTTTCTTTAATGAAGCGATTACTGGCAATTATTTATGATTTATTCCTGTTAATTGCTATCTGTTTTATGGTGGCGAGTCTGGTGAGCATTATCACTACGTATTTACTCAACGATTTAAATGCCATCACCAAAGAGCACCCGTATTATTTACTCAATCAGGTGATAATGCTGAGCACTATATTCATTACTGGCTTTAGTTTCTATGTCTGGTTCTGGGCGAAAGGTGGGCAAACATTGGGTATGAAAACCTGGATGCTACGCCTGGTATCTGATAACGGTAATAACATTACGCGCAAACAGGCTGCAATTCGTGCATTGACTGCGGTTTTATCCTGGAGTGTTTTTGGATTGGGTTTTTTATGGAGTATTGTTGATAGTAGAAAGCGCACCTGGCATGACATCTTATCAGCTTCGCATTTAGTGCAGCTAGAAAAAAAATAATGTGATTTTTAAATGCTGTTAAGCACTTTTACTTCACCCGTCGCAATGCATAAAAACTAGCCATAGCCACCAGTAGCATCGGAGCCGATGCACTAATAAACGGATATATATGATAAACCTGCCCAACGTGATTGGCGGTACGGTTTAATAAGTAAAACCCAATCCCCAGCAACAATCCCGCCAGCATTCTATTACCTGCACCACTGCTACGTTGCGAGCCAAAAATAAACGGCAGCGCAATTAACAACATCACTAGACTGGAAATAGGCGTAAATATTTTTATCCAGAATGCCAGCTCGTAATGACTGGAATCTAAATCATTACTTTTTAAATAACTGCTGTATTTATATAAATCAATTGCCGACATATTATCCGGCTCAACACTCACGACATTAAATAAGTCAGGATTGAGTAATTTTTGCCAAATTTCAGATTCAATACTGCGGCTTTGCACGCCCTCATCATTAAACTCAGTTTGCTGAATATCGTCCAGCTTCCATTGCCCATCAATATATTGCGCCGATTTGGCATGGGTCACGCGCTTTAGCTGATTATCTTTTGATAACTCATAAATATTCACCTTACCCAGATTCATTTCGGGAAACACATGGCTCACATATAAAAAGCGCTGGCCATCGCGCGCCCAAAAACCGCCCTTACCCGCAAGACTCACAGTTTGCTCCAAATGTTTCGCTCTTAAATTTTGCGCATAGCGCTCACTGCTCGGCACCATTAATTCACCGACTAATGCCACAAACACCAGTAAAATAAATCCCGCACGCAATACTGAAAATACAATACGCATAATAGACACACCCGCCGCACGCATTACCGTAAATTCGCTATTACCTGCGAGTGTACCCAAACTAAGCAAGCTACCGATTAAGACTGCGGTGGGAAAAATTTCATATAAACGCTTGGGCAAACTAAACAAAACATACATAGCTGCCTGATAAATACTGTATTGGCCTTTGCCCACATCATCGAGTTCTGAAATAAAATCCACAAAAGCAAATAATGACCCCAGCACAAATAACACCATAAAAGTGCCACTAATCACGGTGCGCGCAATATAATTATCGATAATTCTCATGAAGATGCCACCGATGATTTATCCCCACGATGCTTTAATTGCTGCACAAATTGCTTAAACCCACCGGCACGCTTTATCCACCAGTAAATAATTAAGATCACCGCAAACCCATGCACCCACCACAAACCTAACCACTCGGGCACTTTCTTTTTCTCGACCCAGGACTCGCCGATGCCTAATAAATTAGAATAAATAAGATAAATCAAAATCGCTAATGCCAGTTTTGAATAACGCCCCTTGCGCGGAGTGGTGTAACTTAAAGGCAGAGCTAACACCGCCAGCAAGAACGCACCTATCGGCAAAGACAAGCGCCAGTGTAATTCTGCACGATAGTCTACCCGTTTTGAGTTCCACAGTTCAGCGGTCGACACGGCTTTTTTACGGAGGGAAACTGTAGCTTTAACCTGTTCGGGCAAATACACGCCTTTTTTTTCATAACGGGTGATTCGAAAATTCGACCGGCCGGGTTCACCTTCATATAACTGGCCTTTCTCAAACATAATAAAACTACGCCCGCTTGCATCGGTATATTGCCTGGCTAAGTCTGCTGATTCAATTTGATCCAGCACTGACGTTGGGGATTTTTTATTCGCATTACTGTTACTATTTTTACTGTGTAGAAACACATTATGCATCTGTGAGCCATCATCCGATTGACGCTGCAAAAACATAATCGCATCAGCTTTTTTCGATGCATTAAACCGCCCTGCCACTAACCCGGTTAGCTCCGAGCGGTTTTTAATATCGTTTTTAAGTAACTCTGCCTGTTGGGAAACCCACGGCATTAAATATAATGTTAGATACATTAATAAGCCAGTTGCTGGAATAGTCACCATTAATAACGGCCGATACAGTCGCATCAAGCCAATTCCGCAAGCCCCCATCGCCGCCATTTCATTATCTTTATAAAGCCGGCTAAAACTCAACAGCACCCCTAAATACAGGCTCAATGGAATCAGCACAATCAGATAGCGCCCGCCGGTAAACATTAATAAAGGCCATACCGCATCCGCAGGAATTCGCCCCTGTGCGGCTTTACCCAGCAACTGCACTAATGTGCTGCTCAGTAAAATCAGCATCAACACGAGGGTAACCGCCAGCCAGGTTAATAACAGCTCTTTAGAAACATAGCGATCAATAATGGTGAAATAACGCTTAAACATGAATTATGATATTTTTATTCTTTATAAGGTTTATGGGTATTCTACCCTAAGAATTGATTTTATTTATATCCCAGATAGATCACTTAGATAGATCACTTAAATAGATCGCTTAGATTCATCATCACTATTTTTTGATTTCACGACTAAAAGCCTGTTTTTAAAATAAACCGGGGGTTTTCATAATTAACTCTGTATAAACAGCTCGAAATTGCATAAAATCCCCCCTTAATTTATATAAACAAGCAGGCCACCCACCCAAAGGTACCCCCAGAGCTATCCCGAATATTTCCCCTAAATTCGGGCCTGATATTCGCCCGATGCTCGGGAGAGATCAAAAGACATAACCTACAATAAAGGCCTGTAATCAAAATCATATTATTATGGAGTAATTATGGAATTTTCGGTTAAAAGCGGTAGCCCGGAAAAACAGCGCGTTTCCTGTGTTGCAGTGGGGGTATTTGATTCACGCAAACTTTCCCATTCAGCACAAATCTTAGACGAGGCCAGCGATGGCTTTATTTCTAATTTAATTCGTCGCGGCGAGTGCGAAGGCAAGTTAGGGCAAACCCTGCTTTTACATAATGTGCCCAATACATTATGTGACCGCATTTTATTAATTGGCTGCGGACGCGAAAAATATTTTGATATTAAAGCCTTTCAAAAAGCCAACAGTGTGGTTTCCACTTTTTTAGATGACCGCGGCGCTACTGAAGTGTTCTCGTGCATTACTGAGCTACATGTAAAAAATAGAGATTCAGCATGGAAGGTTAGTCACGCGGTGCAGGCAACCGACGATTCACTGTATACATTCAATCAGCTAAAAAGCAAAAAAGAAAACAGTCGCCGCCCATTGCGCAAAGTTATTTTCAGCGTGCCCAGCCGTCGCGAATTACCCGAGGGTGAGCAAGCGGTACGCGAAGGCATGGCAATTTCTTCGGGCATTAAATTAACTCGCGACTTATCCAATTTGCCAGGCAATATTTGCACCCCGACTTATTTAGCCGAAGTTGCTAAAAATTTAGACAAAACCCACCGTGATTTTAAAACCGAAGTGCTCGAAGAAGCCGATATGGAAAAACTCGGCATGGGCTCTTTTTTATCCGTATCACGCGGTTCACGCCAACCCGCAAAATTAATTAGCATGCAACACATGGGCGGCGATAAAAAACAAAAGCCACTGGTATTTGTCGGTAAAGGCGTAACCTTTGATTCCGGCGGCATTAGCTTAAAACCCGGCAGCGCCATGGATGAAATGAAATATGACATGTGCGGTGCAGCCAGTGTAATGGGCGTAATGAGTGCCTGCGCAGATTTGCAGCTACCTTATAATGTTATTGGCATAATCCCCGCCACCGAAAACATGCCCGATGGTTTGGCCACTAAACCCGGCGACATCGTCACCAGCATGGCGGGCTTAAGCATTGAAGTTTTAAACACCGATGCAGAAGGCCGTTTAATTTTATGCGATGCACTTACCTACGCTCAAAAATTTGACCCGGATGTAGTGATTGATATTGCAACACTAACCGGTGCCTGTATTGTCGCACTGGGCAGTCACACCGCCGGACTGTTAGGCAACCATAACCCGTTAATTAATGACCTGTTAAATGCAGGGCGCGATGCGGGTGATCGCTGTTGGGAGCTACCACTGTTTGATGATTATCAAGCACAACTTGACAGTAATTTTGCCGACATTGCTAACATCGGTGGCAAAGAAGCCGGCACCATAACCGCCGCCTGTTTTCTGTCACGCTTCACCAAAAAATATCGCTGGGCACATTTAGATATTGCCGGTGTGGCATGGAACTCGGGTAAAAACAAAGGCGCCACCGGCCGACCTTTGCCCCTGCTAATGCAGTATATTTTTGATCGCTTAGCCGAATCGAAATAATTAGCTCATTAAATGCGGGTGTAAATAAGTTCGCACTCACATTTATACAAAATTTTTAATCTAAAAAAATATGATCAACGTAGATTTTTATATTTTACCCGACGAGCAGTTAAGCAGCCTGCAAAGTTATGCCTGCAAGTTAGCCGAGTCTCACTGGCAATCGGGCAAGCGTGTATTAATTCAAACCGACTCCGCCGATGACAGTCAATTATTAGACGATCTTTTATGGAATGTTCGCGATGACAGCTTTATTCCCCATGGCATTGCAACCTTAGAGCCCAACGATCAACAACAACCGATTTTAATTTCGCACCAGAAAATTAATGACCCGCATTTTCAGTCGATAATTAATTTATCTTCGCGCCCTGCCGACTTAAATGAAAACATCAGCATTGAAGAAATTCTCAATCAAAACGAGCAACGTAAACAGGCCGGACGACAGAACTACAAAACCTACCGCGACTCGGGTTACACTTTAAAGCATCACACATTGGAGAGCATTGATGGCTGATTCAGAAAATCATATACCAACGTTAACTGACATTGCACACGTGGGTAATCAGGATATGTTAAATCATTTTGATGGGCATCAGTTTGATGATGAAGCCGAAGAAATTGACACTCCACTTGCGTTTGAGAATGCCAGTGAGACTGAAAACACATCAACTATTGAAGATGAAGATAGCGCTATCAATGAAATCCCGTCAATTACATTAGAAGATGAAAGCACGCCCGATTTAATGTCGGAAGACTTTTCAGAAGCCATGCAATCTATTTCTGCAAAAACACCTGCAAACGAACTTGATAAAGATGCCATAAAAGAAAAAATCAATCAGGCGATTAGCGAAGCCTTGCCCGGAATTGAAGCACAGTTGAAAGGCAAACTTTATTCTAAATTTGGCATTTGATTAAATCAAATTTGACTCCGCCCCCTATTGATACTGATGTGCCCCAACCACAACTCCATCCCCCTGACATCCAATAAACATGTAAATGAACTATTCGGCTTACCCCCAACTTACGCTATAATTGCGCCTCTTTTTTACTGTAAAACCAAGACGATTCATGGAAACCACTTACAACCCGCAATCAATCGAGCAAACCTGGTACAAAACCTGGGAAGATAAGGGCTATTTCGCCCCACAATCAAAGCCGGATGCAGACAATTACTGCATTATGATTCCGCCACCCAATGTCACCGGCACCCTCCACATGGGGCATGCGTTTCAGGACACCATTATGGATGCCCTCACCCGCTATCACCGTATGATGGGGGATAATACCCTGTGGCAGCCAGGCACCGACCACGCGGGAATTGCAACGCAGATGGTTGTAGAGCGCCAGTTAGCAGCCGATGGAAAATCACGCCACGATTTAGGTCGTGATAAATTCATCGAAAAAGTTTGGGACTGGAAAGAACAGTCTGGCGGTGCGATTACGCAGCAACTACGCAGAATGGGTGGCTCACTCGACTGGGAGCACGAACGTTTCACCATGGATGACGGTTTATCTGAATCCGTACATAAAGTGTTTATCCAGCTTTACGACGAAGGGTTAATCTACCGCGGCAAGCGTCTGGTTAACTGGGACCCCGTTTTACACACCGCTCTCTCGGATTTAGAAGTTATCTCCGAAGAAGAATCTGGCCACCTGTGGCATATGCGTTACCCGCTAACGGACGGCTCCGGACATTTAGTGGTTGCCACCACTCGCCCGGAAACCATGCTTGGCGATTCTGCAGTAGCCGTTCACCCAGAAGACGAACGTTTTAAACATTTAATCGGCAGCACCATTACCCTGCCTTTAGTCGGCCGCGAAATCCCCATTATTGGCGATGATTACGTGGATATGGAATTTGGTAGCGGCTGCGTAAAAATCACCCCCGCCCATGATTTTAACGACTATGAAATGGGGCAGCGTCACGCCCTGCCGATGCATAATATTTTCACCGTCGATGCCTGCATTAATGATGAGTGCCCGCAAAAATATCAGGGCATCGATCGTTACGAAGCCCGTGACATGATTATCCACGATTTAAAAGAACTCGATCTGCTGGAAAAAATTGACGACCACAAATTAATGGTGCCCCGCGGAGATCGCTCCGGTTCGGTAGTTGAACCCTACTTAACCGATCAGTGGTACGTAAAAATCGCGCCACTTGCAGAACCGGCTATCGACGCAGTTAAAAATGGCGACATAAAATTTGTGCCCGAAAACTGGAACAAAACCTACTACGAATGGATGAACAATATTCAGGACTGGTGCATCTCCCGGCAAATCTGGTGGGGTCACAGAATTCCAGCCTGGTATGACGACAACGGTAAAGTTTATGTTGCCGACTCAGAAGCCGAGGTACGCACAAAATATAATTTAGCCGATGACGTAAATTTAAAACAGGACGACGATGTTTTAGACACCTGGTTTTCATCTGCACTGTGGCCATTTTCAACTTTAGGCTGGCCGCAAGAAACCGATCGTTTAAAACAGTTTTATCCGACCAGTGTGTTAGTCACCGGCTTCGATATTATTTTCTTCTGGGTCGCACGCATGATTATGTTCGGCCTGAAGTTTAAGGGCGAAGTGCCGTTTAAAGAAATTTACATTCACGGCTTAGTGCGCGATGCAGACGGCCAGAAAATGTCTAAATCAAAAGGTAATGTACTCGACCCGATTGATATTATTGACGGCATTGATTTAGAGTCGCTGGTCACCAAACGCACCAGCGGTTTAATGCAGCCGAAGATGGCCAAGAAAATTGAGAAAGCTACGCGCAAACAATTCCCGGATGGCATTCCCTCTTTGGGTACTGATGCGTTGCGCTTTACCTTTGCGTCACAGGCAACCACCGGCCGCGATGTAGTTTTATCTACTGATCGAATTGCAGGTAACCGGAATTTTTGCAATAAAATATGGAATGCGACCCGTTATGTTTTAATGAACACCGAAGATAAAGATAATGGTATTGACAATAAAAATTGTGAATACTCATTAGCCGATCGCTGGATTCGTTCACGTATTCAAGGCGTTGAAGATAATATTCACCGTCACTTTGCCAGCTACCGTTTTGATTTAGCCGCGCAGGAGCTCTACTCGTTTATCTGGGAAGATTACTGCGACTGGTATTTGGAATTATCCAAACCGGTTTTATTAAAAGAGCATTTCAGCGAAGCCGAAAAACGCGGCACGCGCCAGACACTGGTGCAAATTTTAGAAACGATTTTACGTTTAGTGCATCCGATTATGCCGTTTATTTCTGAAGAGCTGTGGCAAAAAGTGGCACCGCTTACCGGCAATAATAATGACACAATTATGAATCAACCTTTCCCGGTTTCATCCGAAGCGATGTTAGACAAATCTGCCGAAGATGAACTCGAATGGGTTAAATTATTTATTATGGGTATTCGCCGCATTCGCTCAGAAAGTGATATTGCGCCGGGTAAGCCTTTGCCGGTTATTTTACAAAATGCCAGTGATGCAGATACTAAACGCTTTAACGATAATGAAGCGTTTATTATGACACTGGCGAAACTTGAGTCGGTAAAATTTATCGATGAAAATGAATCAGCACCGGAATCATCAACAGCACTGGTTGGCGAAATGAAAATATTAATTCCGCTAGCGGGATTAATTGATAAAGATGCCGAACTCGCACGACTCAATAAAGAGATTGGTAAGTTGCAAATAAATTGCGACAAGGGCAATGCGAAATTGAACAACCCGGGCTTTGTTGACAAGGCACCAGAAGCAGTAGTAAATAAAGAACGTGAACGACTGGCGGAAATGGAATCTGCGATTACCAAACTGAAAGAACAGTTAGTGAAAATTTCAGCACTATAACCTCCCCCTTAGTAAAAGGGGGATTGAGGGGGATTTAAAATCGTTCAGATTATCACTTTATATGAAATGCATAATAGTCTGAAAATTTTTAAATCTCCCCCAGCCCCTCTTTTTCTAAGAGGGGAGCTATAGACTTAAACACTTAAAAAGAATCAGGGGAAAACACCATGGGTTTTGCACCAGAAAAACAGCAACAAATCGCAAATTTTCACGCACCATTAATTGTAAACGTGGTGAACTCGCTCAGCGATACTTCATTGCGCCCCGGGCTCGAGCAAGTGTTAAAAGCTTCTGCTGAAAATGGCTGGGAAAATTTAGTAACGGCGATTCGAAAGGTAATTAAAGGCCAACGCGACAGCAGCATTTTAAAGGGCCTCGATGAAGAAGACCAAATTATTATTGATGCCATATTAAAAGGCATTCAAAATCCGGCCACCATGCCCGACCCGAATCAGGAAGCTGATCCAAGCATGGCCGCACCCATGCTCGCACAATTAATTAGCGGTGCCAGTAAAGGCGATGCCAGCGCATTAAGCATGCTCGGAGAAATGGCAGAACAGATGTCGACAACGCAGGGTGACCTTGCACGCTTTAGCACGCTTATTAAACCGCTGGTCGATGGTGAACGTGATGTTGATAAACTTTGCGATAAAATAGGCCCACAGGGTGAGTCGCTGGTGGTCGCTATTTTAAGTGAACTTAGCAAGCTGGATATGCACTAAATTTAACCCTTATCATTTTCAATAAACATATTTAATAACTTAAGCAGCACCGGTAAATACATGACTCGATTTTTACAATATTCTCTACTTGGTTTTCTATTCGCTATATCTGTGGTTGCCTGCACCAATGGCCCAGATGATAGAACCGCTTACCTAAGCTCACTAACGTTTACAGTTATCACTGAAGTCATTGAAGATGGAGAGACAGTCCCATCAAATAAAAACCTTGGCATAAATTTAGAGTTAACCCCACGCTTTGACCCACGAACACTTACTTATACCGTACAGGCAAATTGTGCCACTGATAGCGTTGATGTTTTAGCTTTTGGCGCTTACCCCGGCATTAGTTTGCTAGTTGATGGGAATGAGCCGGAAAGTATTGTAACGCCCGTGAATATTCCTATCTCAACAGCCAGCTTTTTAATAAACCTCACTGGCGAGTCGTACATCGAAACCACTTATGACATAACCATCACCCCCAGTGATTCAAGCGTACCCCCGGTAATTATTTTAGATGGTGACTTTATCGTTAATCACACACTTAATGCCCCGTTCGATAAAAAAGCGACGGCCTGCGAAAATGCTGGCGACATACCTGCTGAGAATATTGTGTATGGTGGCGGCACTGATGATGAAGGCACCGTTGATGTAAATACACTCGGCACCTACATATTAACTTACGATGTTATAGATTCAAATGAACTTGCAGCTGCACAGGTTATTCGCACCGTGAACGTTGTTACCAATACTGCACCGGTTATTACGCTTATCGGCAGCTCATCTGTAAGCGTTATTCAGAATGACGAATATATTGATGAAGGTGCAACCGCATTTGATGCACAGGAAGGTGACCTCACGGGCATAGCAATCATTAACCCTGTAAACACTTCTATAGTAGGAACCTATGAAGTCACTTATGATGTTACCGATGTAGGTGGCTTATCAGCTACACAGGTTATTCGCACGGTAACTGTTATAGAGCCATAGTGGTTACAGAGTCCTGATAGTCATTGAACCTGATGATTATCTACTGGTTACCCATCCAGCATTTTATTTATACGATGTTCAAATTTTCGTTTAAATTTTAAGATATGGCTGATCTGAACATCATTACGGTCAGCCACATCAAAAATACGTAACGGCACATCAACATCCGTGATATATACTGGCTTTCTACCTTCACCAATAATTCTTGCCGATAAATATTGCACACACTCAACTAATGCATTGTTCTGGTATTCATCATATGAAAACATCTTACCATCACAAACTAAATTAAGTTGATCGCCTTGCTCACTCGCCACAATAGTAATTTGTAAATCAAAATAATCCTTATCAGCGCTGATCTCATCTGCACCAATCGCATAAAATTCAACACCGCCTAATTGATTAATACTAATTTGATTAATTTCTAACGTAGGCAAAACTCTATCTTGATAATTAATATTTTTTAATCGCTTATTAATATTACTAAAAAAGTATAACCAATGGGTAACATAACTCGCCCGATCAAACACACTAAGCTCATCGAGCCATAAAGAGCCTTTTTCATCAACTACCCAGCTATAACAACTGCGATTTATAATTTGAAAAAAAACCTGAAATACAGCTGCTTTATTACTTTGATATATTTCATGTAAGGGATGCTCTACAAATGCAAGTCGCTCAAGACCCGTTATTCTAAATTCAGGTAATGCACGACCAAGGAATTCCATTAACTCCCGCTGTTTTCCAAGCTTATGTGGTTGTAACAAATTATTCTCTGCTTCAATTAAATAAAACTGCACACCTACTTTAACAATAAATCGACCGGCTGCATTTTTCGCATAATAAAAAAATGTTTGCATCTCATTATAAATTTCTTCTATTCTTTGTGCCATGTATGCACTATCACCTTCACCATAAGAAAAAACCAATAACGGTTGCGGCCTTGCCATGCCATCAATAGGCGCTGAATGTGTCCAGTTACACAAACATTGCAATATCCCTTCATTATCTATGTACTGTTCTGTATGCACATCACCCCAGCTGTTAATAACCAGCTGATCACAGTGCACAACAGGAACGTTAAGATTTTCTGAAAAAAACTTTTCTTCAGAGCTGTCTTTTGAATTATTTTTATAACTAGCAATGCGATAATTTAAAAATATCAATGACTGCAAAGGTCTTACTGGATTTTCAAATGCTTCACGTGGAATTGCAGACAACAACTTAGGATTCAAGTTCTGAATCAATAACTCCAGCATATGATGCGCATCAACTTGTTTTATAAGTTGTCTGGGACAATAGATAGACACCTGTGTGGAGTGATTTACAATTCTGTTCAACCAGCACCAGGCCAATAGACCTAATAAATTATTAAAGCCATCAATTGTTTTTTCATTGCCGGCTAAATCCTCAAGCACAAGGCTCCAGCGCTCTTCAGAATCATTAAACATTTCATGCTTAAGCAAAACACGATCAAGTATAATATCCAGATTATCATTGCTATTATACAGCGGAACCTGTCCCTCATTTTCCGACAACACCTTCAACATATTATGAGTTACATCCGCTAATGCATTGTCAGCATCTAAACCATCAATAATATTGGAAAAAATATTGCGTATTTCAAAAGAAATCGATTTGAAAAAATTAAGGCATTCAACAACGTGATCAATACCTGACGTAGCTGGCTCACTCACAAAAACGTCACCTAGATATGCATCAACAACTCCAGTATTTACCTTCTCAGGCATATTTCTTAATCTGGAAAATAACCGCTCAGATGACATGATATGAGCAGATTTTTTATACCTGGAAAATGATTCTCGCATTATGCCCGCAATCACATCAACAGGATTAATTGCTACTACATTCTTATATAAAGATTTTTTAATTCGCGATGCCACTCCCTCGCTTTCTGGCCAAACAGTACTGCATTGATCGATAACCAGTAATTCAAGAAAACATTTTTCCGGAGATTGTTTTAATTTTTGTACAATACCAACAGCATTTTCAACGAAAGTATTTCGAGTTAAAACAAGTGTGGTTCCAAGATCAATACATTCTTCACTTTCTATAAGCCTTACCTGCTTTATATGCTCAACATATTCAACGTACTCCGCTTCTTTAGCTGGAGGCACCAACCACCACACCGGATACTTACCTGACAGCAAAATAACTTCACTATAGAAATAATTTAAACATACCGAATTAACAACATTCTTTAATTCTTTCACTCTTGAGTTTATAAAATCGTCAACTGATAAACCTATAAAATCAATTTTTATATTTTTTAATATAAACCATTGATTTATTTTTTTTATTTTATTTTCTAGTAGCGAAACCTGCTTCTTATTTAAACCTGATCGATAAAAAACCCAGCAGAACTGTTCGTTATTTATTAATCGCTGCTGAAAGAATATTGACTCAATAGCATAGTTTTTAACAACACCTTCTTGCTGGTATCGAAATTTATTATTAATTAACCTGGCTAAGTCCAGAACCTGTTTATCAGGAGTATATCCATAAACAGAAACTGGACAATCCATATCCACATAACCGGGTAACAGCTTGTTGTTTATTTGAAAGAAAAGTGAAATTAACTGGATGTATTTATGTGCATCTGCACCTATTGTTTCATTAAGATTTTGATATTGTAATTCATTCCAACGTAAATACGATTGTTTAGCATCCGCGACAGAAAATTCAGCATTATCCGGCATCGGGTAAATACCGCGATATACGATTTACAAAGCCGCTTATATTAAAAGGTTTTGTTATGTAGTCATTGGCACCAGCACCTAAACATTTTTTTACGTCTTCTACGTCTGAGCTTGCGGTTAGCATAACAACAGGCGTTTTCTTCCAGTCTGGTTTAGCTCTAATATCCTCTACCAGCTGTATGCCATTCATATTAGGCAGGCCAATATCCATTAGCACCATTCGTGTTGGTAACATTGTTTTCAATAAATTATAGGCTTGAATCCCATCATCAATTTCTATAATTTCTACCTGATGTCTTGATAATATACTCCGAACCATTTTACGAACGACAGGATCATCCTCAACCAACAGTACCACTCTGGCTTTAAGATAACGCAAAATACGCTGTTGAAAATTACTCGTATGATATGGCTTTACTGAAAAATCGGATGCTCCACTGAGCCTGGCTTTTTCTATTGCTGTTTTATTTTCAATACTACTAACGAGAACAATGGTATATATGTTTTTACCAAATTCAGTTTTTTTTATTTCACGACAAAATTCAAATTCATCTGCATCATCAATATTATTCGAAATAATAATCAGCGTAATGTCATCCTGAGTATTACTCTTATCACCTGAAAACATAATTTCTCTGGCCTGCTGTGCAGTTTTAGCCACTAGAATTGATTCAAAACCAAGTTCATTAAAGCCTTGTTTTATTTTACTTTCGGGTACTTTTTCAGAATCAATAATCAGTATCATTATATTTATATCAATGTTATTTAAGAACTGACCTCAGGTGTTTTAACGCTTGCCAGCACTAATGCCCCCACAACAAATAAAAGCATAACTGATAATATTGAGTAACGGTGATTTTCTGTTATCAACGCTACCCCTCCCATTAGCAGTGGCCCTATAATTGCTGCAGACTTACCTAACATATTATAGATGCCAAAATACTCAGCTGCCTGCCCCCGCGGAATCATCCGGGTAAAATACGAGCGACTCATTGCCTGCACTCCGCCCTGCACTAAACCAATCATAATGGCGAGCATATAAAAATCCTGCGTACTCCTCAGGTTATACCCTAACCAGGTAATTAAAATATACACTCCAATACCGGCCATAATTGAGATTTTAGCCCCAACCTTCTGCCCAATAAATCCGTAGATAATTGCTGCTGGGAAACCCACAAACTGCGTGATTAATAACGCCTGTATCAAGTCACCTGTTTCAAATCCAAGCGCCATTCCATAGTCAACCGCCATCCGAATAATAGTGTCGACACCGTCGATATATATCCAGTATGCAATTAAAAATAATCGTGTTTGTGGATTACTAAAAACGGTTTTAAAAGCATCGAGCGTGGTTCGAAAAACGGACTTTTTTAAACAAGCTTCATTCTCAATATCCGCATCTTTTGTCCATAACAAAAGCGGAAAACTAAATACAACCCACCACAGTGCTACCAAAACAAAACACAGCAGCACCGCATCAATGGTTTCGTCATATCCCAATGCTCGTGGATTTTGACTAAAAAAAATACATATAGCTAATGCAAGACCCCCGCCTAAATAACCTAAACCATAACCTAAGCCTGAAACCTTATCCACCTCTGTTGCATTAACAATGTGCACCAATAGTGCATCATAAAATATATTCGCCGACATAAAACCCACTGTCGCGATTACATATAAAATGAGCACCATTTCCCACTCACCCTGCAAACTAAAATAAAATGCGGCAGTCGATATCGCACCTAATAGCATAAAAATCAATAACAGTGGTTTACGTAAATTGAATTTATCACCTATCACACCCAGAAATGGCGCAATGCAAACAACGACTAAACTAGCAACTGCATTAGCACTGCCTAGCCAGAATGTACTTTCTGAATCGGATAAGTTAGAGCCCCAGTAAGTTTTAAAAACCACTGGAAAAAACCCCGCAATGATTACTGTTGCAAAAACAGAGTTGGCCCAGTCGTAAAATGCCCAGCCTAATATTGATTTATTTTTATACATTTGTTTTTTAAATACTTAAATTCACCAGCGTTAAAACAGCTCAATATCATCAGCGTTACCAGCAGCCTGTTGATTATTATTTTCCTCTGATGTTTCGCTAGATACAGCTGATTTCCCTACCATAATATTTAATTGATCACCTAATTTACCCAGCTCTATACTCGCAGATTTTAACGTTTGGGTTTCAGCAACTGTTGCCTGCGATGTGGCGTGAATCACATCCAGGCTATGAATCGCCTGATCTGTAGTTGCTTCCGATGCGTTCGTAGTCTGCAATAATTTTGATGATTGAGCCGACACCTCCTTCATTAGCCCCACCAGCTCAGAATAAGATATTGTCACACCTTCCATTAGCTCGTCGGCATTTTCGGCTTGTTCTACTGCGGTATTAATCACGGTAGTGGCCTGATCGACATGACCTAAAAGCAAATTAATAATTTCATTTATTTTTTGTGCAGATTGTTGTGTCTGACTCGCCAGTGAACGAACCTCATCAGCTACTACTGCAAAGCCGCGCCCTTGCTCGCCTGCTCTGGCCGCTTCAATTGCGGCATTTAATGCGAGCAAATTCGTCTGTTCTGCGACCCCTGTAATAACATCTATAATTCCACCTATTGCTTTACTGTCATCACCTAACTCCCGAATAATATTACCCGCATTATTAACAGATGACGCCAGCATCATCACCCCGGTAATTGCACCCGTCATAACCTCTTTACCACTTTCACCTTCAGATTCAGATGCATTGGCTAGCTTGCTTGTGTTATCTGCCACTTCATTCGCCGATTGTACTGCCAGCTGTAATTCACTAAATGTCATTTTCACACTTGATGTGCAATCTTCTAGCTCTTGCATACTGTTAGCAATGATGGTGGCAATTCGACATATATCATTCGCATCATCGGCTAAACGCATTGCAACATTACCAAATAAACCCTGATTACTTGAAGCCTGCGAAACTAATTTATTAAATGCTTGAATAAAATTTTGTGCCGACTGATGGCTTAATGGGCTGCTGATTTCATTAGCTAAATTTTCACTTTCCTGATATCTAATCGCCTGCTCACGCGCCTGTTCAAATAACATAATATGAGATTGATGATTTAAGACGCTCACAATAATAACAATTAATATTGCACCAAATGCAAGCAAGGCTGCAGTTATCAAATTAGCACTGGGGGCAAAACTGGCAAGACCAATGATTGCAGCCGTAATCATTAGTATGGCTATGCCATACACTGCCCAGATCACATTCCCCCGACAAACAATATTCCGAATTATATCCATATCACCCTGCTTTTACTAAATATTGCCGGCATTAGTGCCAGCATAAATACTATTTTTTGTGTATCTGTTAAATATAGTATATAAATAAGACTTGAAACTAAATTCAGTGAAAAAATGAATCGAACTTTTCTTATTTTTCTAATGATTGGCACAGCCATGATGATTACGGTTATCGGCCAGCATGAAGAGGCCAGCCAGTTAGACACCATGCCATGGGAAGTTGATCGCCTTGAAAATGGCTCATTACGCGTGTTTGGCATTACACTGGGTAAAACCAGCATTCAGGAAGCCAATCAACTATTTGCACGATTTGGTGAAAATCAATTTCAGGTTAAAACAGGTAATAATGATAAGCCAGAGTTTGAGCTTTATACTTTATACGATGAGCTGGCCTTTGGCGGTTTAATTGCATCGCTCAAGCTCAACTATCAAATAGATCAGAAAGACCTGGAATTAATTTATCAATCACTGACAACAGATCAGCGCGCCTCAGGCGCAAATACTTTTTCTATCGATAAAGATACGCAAATAAAATATTTAAGCTCGCCAGTCTCATCGGTAACCTATATTCCATCTATCGATTACGACCCACAAACAATTCGCCAGAATTTTGGACAGCCCACAGCAGAAAAGCAAGTGGATGATGAGCTGCAGATATGGAGCTATGCGAAAATGGGTTTACAAATCTATATTTATAAAACCCAGGCTGATCAGTTTATTTATACACCGCTTAAATAAGTTATATCTCATAGACACCATGTTCACGTGTTGCCAGAAATTTAATGTCCGGATATCGCTCTTGCGTCATATCCAGATTAACCCGCGTCGGAGCAATGTAAACTAAATCACCCGCATGATCTAAGGCCAAATTAGATGTCGTTTTATCTTTAAATTTAGCCAACGCTTTTTCATCATCACACTCCACCCAACGCGCTGTTGTTACATTTACATTTTCAAAGCTACACTCAACATTATATTCATGTTGTAGGCGGTGCGCGACCACATCAAATTGTAATACACCCACCGCGCCTAAAATTAAATCATTGTTATTAAGCGGGCGATAAAGCTGGGTTGCACCTTCTTCACATAACTGCATTAAACCTTTTTGAAGTGCTTTCATTTTTAGTGGATCACGTAACTGTGCACGGCGAAATAATTCTGGTGCAAAGTTGGGAATGCCACCAAATTGTAAATCGTCACCCTGGGTGAACGTGTCACCAATGCGAATCGTGCCATGATTATGGATGCCGATAATATCACCTGCATATGCGGTATCAGTATGCCCACGATCCGCCGCCATAAACGTCATAGCATCATTAAGCTTTATATCTTTTTGAATGCGCACATGTTTGGCTTTCATGCCTTTTTCAAACTTTCCCGAACACACACGCATAAAGGCAATGCGGTCGCGATGTTTGGGGTCCATATTTGCCTGAATTTTAAAAACAAAACCGCTGAAGTTTTCTTCATTTGAATCAACAAATCTTGCCCCTGCATCACGCCCCTGGGGCAGCGGTGCAAAATCATTGAGTGAATCAAGTAACTCAAGTATGCCGAAATTATTAATCGCGGAGCCAAAAAATACCGGGGTTAATTTGCCTTCACGATAGGCATCTATATCAAACTCATGACTCGCGCCTTTTACTAATTCAATTTCATCACGCAATTCCTGCGCCATTTCACCAAGGCGCTCATCGAGCTCTGGGTTATCCAGCCCTTCAATCACTTCGCCTTCTAAAATTTTCCCACCGTGGGTTGCACTAAATAAATGCACACAATTATTATATAAGTGAAACACGCCCTTAAAGTTTTTACCCATGCCAATTGGCCAGGTCATCGGCGCACATTGAATATTTAAAATGGTTTCAACATCGTCAAGCAGGTCAATCGGATCGCGTGCCTCGCGGTCCATTTTATTAACAAAGGTAATAATCGGCGTATCGCGTAACCGACATACATCCATTAATTTAATGGTGCGTTCCTCTACACCTTTTGCTGCATCAATAACCATTAATGCAGAATCGACCGCGGTTAAAGTACGGTAAGTATCTTCAGAAAAATCCGCGTGACCCGGGGTGTCGAGTAAATTAACAATACAATCTTTATAGGGGAACTGCATCACCGATGAGGTCACTGAAATACCGCGCTGCTTTTCCAGCTCCATCCAGTCAGAGGTTGCATGACGCGCAGCTTTTTTGCCTTTCACTGTACCCGCCATTTGAATAGCACCACTGAATAACAGAAGCTTTTCAGTTAAGGTAGTTTTACCCGCATCCGGGTGAGAGATAATCGCAAAGGTGCGACGACGCTGCATTTGTTCGAGTAATTCAGACATAGGTGGTAGATCGGTTAAAGCAAAAGAAAATGCATTTTACCGCAAATGAACGCGAATAAGCGCAAATAAAAGTAAAAAATAAATATAAAACGGCATAGATACGAGCATACAGAGCAGGTATTTGGGGGAAACGGCTTTTATTCTTTTGAAGAAATACGATCTAGGTTTAATTCTTTAGCAAACACCAGCGCATCTTCACGACCATCCTCTGCAGGGTAATAATTTTTTCTAAGCCCTATCCGGTTAAAGCCTTCCTGATCATATAAATTTTGTGCAACCAAATTCGATTCACGCACTTCCAGAAAAATAGAATTGCCATCACGCTCAGCTGCCAGCTGCATAAGCTTATACAACATAAGCTTACCTAAACCTCGCCCCTGAGCATGCGGTGAAACACAGATGTTTAAAATGTGCGCTTCATTTACCGCCACCGATACCAGACCATAAGCCAGTAATTCGTCGCTTTCTCCATACACCCAACAGTTGTAACCAACGCGCATACAATCCAGAAAAATACCGCGAGTCCATGGATGGGTATAAACCTGTTTTTCAATTTCCATAATGGCGGGCACATCGTCTATTGTCATTTCACGAAAGCCACTCACCAAATCCATTTCAGGATTCGCTTCAGATGCCATTTCAGATTCAATATCAGGATTTATTGCCATATCTTAATTTTACTAAATTTTATGTTAGGTGCTGCTTTATTTGTAGCAGATCAGCCCAGACTTTGCGCTTGGTTTCCGATGAATTAAATAAATCTTCAGGATGATAAGAGGCATAAACTGGAATACCCAGATGTTTATGGTCGCGCAAACGCAAATCGGTTAATGATTTCTGACTCACTAACAACTGCTGCGTCGCACCTTCACCTAACACCATAATCACGTCTGGCTGAATTAATTTAATTTGAGCTGAGAGGTGATCGTCACAGCAAATCATTTCTGAAGTTTGAGGTGCTCGGTCTTCTGGCGGACGACACTTAACTAAACTGCTAATAAACACCGTCGATAATGCCAACCCAATAGTTTGCAGCATCGCCTGTAACATTTTTTTATTGGCTGCATTCAATAATGCATTTTCGCTTTCACTATCAAGCACAGGGGCATCAATAATAATAAATATTTTTGCATTAACATCACCTTCTCCACTTATTGCCTGTTGGCGATGAGTGTGGAGCTCGCATAATTCACATTGTGAGATTTTAAGGGCAAGTGCATCGAGTGTTTTTAGTGCAGAAGTTTCTGTAACATTCTCAGAACTAGCATTGACATGCTGAGCGATAAGATTAGCTTCTGTTTCTTTCGCATTGTTTTTTTCTGCGGCAAACTCTGCTGAAACTTCATTCGCCGGCTGTTCAATTGCGGGTACTTCTTTCTCAGAAACAACCTGCTTTGCAGGTATAACCAACTGCGGATCAAACCACGTTTGAATCCCCATCAACTTAAGATATTGCTGACGCAAATTTTCCGGCAACGGCAAGGTATTTTCAAGTTGGCTATTTTGCTCGGTCACTAATCAAACATCACCAAGCTGCGGATGCGAGCGATCATCATCAGAGACCATAATCCGATTAAGCGCATTGATATATGCTTTGGCTGAGGCAATAACAATATCCGTATCTGCCCCCTGACCATTCACTATTTTTTCATCTTTTGATAAGCGCACAGAAACTTCACCCTGTGAGTCGGTGCCACTGGTAATATTATTGACCGAATAAAGTTTTAATTCTGCATTACTGTGTGCAATTTTTTCAATGGCTTTAAATGCAGCATCAACCGGGCCACTGCCGGATTCACTGGCAGATATTTCTTTGCCATTAACCTGTATCACCACATCGGCCTGCGGCACTTCACCGGTTTCAGAGCAGACTTTTAAACTGATCAGTTTGTACTGTTCATTATCTGCACTCCAACTTGTGTCCGCCATTAATGCGCGTAAATCTTCATCGAAGATTTCATGTTTTTTATCGGCCAATGTTTTAAACCGGGTAAATGCAGAATTTAATTCATCTTCCGATTCCAGTTTAATATCCAGCTCAGCTAAGCGAGTTTTAAATGCATTGCGACCCGAGTGCTTACCTAAAACAATTTGAGTTTCATTCCAGCCCACATCTTCGGCGCGCATAATCTCATAGGTTTCACGATTTTTTAAAATACCGTCCTGGTGTATTCCCGACTCATGAGCAAATGCATTGGCACCCACAATGGCTTTATTAGGTTGCACAGGAAAACCGGTAACGCTGGAAATTAATTTCGAGCAGGACATAATTTGTGTCGTGTCTAATGTAGTATCGCAGGTAAATAAATCCTGACGTGTGCGTACCGCCATTACCACTTCTTCCAGTGATGCATTACCTGCACGTTCGCCCAAACCGTTAATTGTGCATTCAACCTGTCGTGCACCGTTTTGCACGGCAGATAAAGAATTGGCAACCGCCAAACCTAAATCATTATGGCAATGCACAGAGAAAATCGCTTTATCTGAATTTGGAATTTTTTCGATTAAGTTTTTAATTAATTCGCCAAACTGATTCGGCAAGTTATAACCGACGGTGTCCGGAATATTAATGGTAGTTGCGCCCGCATCAATCACCGCTTCAATTATTCGACATAAAAAATCCAGCTCAGAACGCCCCGCATCTTCCGGTGAAAATTCAACATCATCGGTAAACTGGCGTGCCAATTTTACCGCATCTACCGCCTGCTTTAATACTGCATCAGGCTGCATGCGCAGTTTCATTTCCATGTGAATCGGAGAGGTTGCAATGAAAGTATGAATGCGTGATGCATTTGCTTTTTTGAGCGCCTCACCGGCGCGACTAATATCTCGAGCTAACGCCCGTGAAAGTCCGCACACCGTACTGTCTTTTACTGCTTCGGCAACCGCTTTTACAGCTTCGAAATCGCCTTCCGATGCAATCGGAAAACCGGCTTCGATAACATCCACATTCATACGTTCCAGTGCTCTGGCAATTTGCACTTTTTCATCTTTGGTCATCGAAGCGCCAGGGCTTTGCTCACCATCGCGCAAGGTTGTATCGAATATAATTAATTTATCTTGTTTCATTTTTCCTGCTTTAATTTTCGATTGTATTTTGACTGATTATTTCTACTTTGACAAAAGTCACTGGATACCTGCCTGCGCACACTATTGTCCGGAATAAAAAATCGTCATTCCCGAAGGCTTGTGTCGGAGATGACAGTTTTTCTGTTGTTTTAATTTTTTAAGTTATCCTCTTGAGTTAAAGGAGCTTTACCAAAAAAAATTAAGATGATTTCTTTTTTGCAAACTTACGCAGTTTACGCAAACTCAACACAGGGCCGGATAATGCATAGAGACCAAACACCAGTAATAAAGATTTAGAAATATCCAATGAAGCCAGCGCAACCACCAGCACTACAATTAATATAGAATAAAATGGCACTTTACCTTTAAAGTGCACTTCTTTAAAACTATAAAATAAAATATTGCTCACCATCATCATGCCCATTGCGATAGTAATAATCACCATAAAAATAGCCACATCGAATCCGGCTATTTTATTATCAACACCCACCCAGACAACTGCCGCAATTACTGCAGCGGCAGCCGGGCTAGGTAACCCCTGGAAATAACGTTTATCAGCAATACCAACTTGCGTATTAAACCGCGCTAAACGCAGGGCCGCCGATGCAGTGTAAATAAATGCTGCCATCCAGCCAAGCTTACCCCATTGCCATCCCATGTCGACCATCGACACAAATGACCACTGGTACATAACCAATGCCGGAGCCACACCAAATGAAACCATATCGGACAGGCTATCATATTCGGCCCCAAATTCACTTTGGGTATTGGTCATGCGCGCCACTCGCCCATCTACACCGTCTAAAATCATCGCAATAAAAATAGCGATGGCGGCTTTTTCAAAATGGCCGTTCATAGATGCGACGATGGCATAAAAGCCAGCAAACATTGCACCGGTGGTAAAAATATTCGGCAACAAATAAATGCCTCTGCGACGAAATGATGGTTTCTTTTTTTGATTCATAATTTTTATTTTGGTTATTAATAAGCACCCTCTTTTCCAGGAAGGTGGCTTAGCTTTCAAATTCATTACTAAGGTTTTAGCTTTTATTTGCGTTTTCTTTTATCTTTTCGTCTTTGATCTTTTTACAGGAAACACAAAAACAACAAAGGGGCATTACGCCCCTTTATTTATACCATATTACTGATCAAATTAATTCTTAGTTTTATCAACAATCTGGTTAGCCTGAATCCACGGCATCATTTTACGCAACTCACCGCCCACCACTTCAATCGGGTGCGCTGCATTGTTACGACGACGTGCTGTCATTTCTGGGTAATTCGTCATACCTTCCATAATAAAGCGCTTCGCATAATCGCCATTCTGAATATTTTTCAGGGCTTCGCGCATGGCTTTACGGCTTTCTTCATTGATCACTTTGTCGCCGGTTACATATTCGCCATACTCAGCATTGTTGGAAATTGAGTAGTTCATGTTGGCGATGCCGCCTTCAAACATTAAATCAACAATCAGCTTCAGCTCATGCAGACATTCGAAGTAAGCCATTTCTGGTGCGTAGCCCGCTTCCGTTAATGTTTCAAAGCCCATTTTAACTAGCTCAACAGCACCACCGCAAAGCACCGCCTGTTCTCCGAATAAGTCAGTTTCAGTCTCGTCTTTGAAAGTGGTTTCGATAATCGCTGTGCGACCACCGCCAACGCCCGATGCATAAGAAAGCGCTAAGTCTTTGGCTTTGCCCGATGCATCCTGATAAATCGCGATTAAATCGGGAACACCACCGCCGCGTACAAATTCGCTACGTACGGTGTGGCCAGGTGCTTTTGGTGCAATCATAATGACATCTAAATCGCTACGTGGAACGATAGAGTTATAGTGAATCGCAAACCCATGAGCAAACGCCATGGTTGCACCCTGCTTTAAATTCGGCTCAATTTCATCTTTGTATAAGGCAGACTGAAACTCATCCGGCGTTAAAATCATAACCACATCGGCTGTTTTAACCCCATCGGCAACGGAAGAAACTTTTAAGCCTTCGTTTTCAGCTTTAGCCGCTGACGCTGAACCCGCACGTAATGCTACGGTCACATCAACGCCTGAATCTTTCAGGTTTAATGCATGGGCATGGCCCTGTGAACCGTAACCCACAATGGTTACTTTCTTGTTTTTGATTAATGAAATATCACAATCTTTATCGTAATAGATATTTAAGCTCATAGCTCTGCTCTCAAAATTAAATAATTAAAATAGGTTTAAACAGCGAGAATTTTCTCGCCGCTGGAAATGCCAATTGCGCCGGAGCGCACCACTTCGTGAATTTTTATGCTGGATAGCGAGGTTAAAAATGAATCCAGTTTGTCACGGGTATCGGTTATTTCAACGGTGTAAGTTGTGTCGGTTACATCAACAACCCGGCCATTAAAAATATCCACCAAACGTTTTACTTCGTCACGCGCATCGCCCACGGCTTCGACTTTTGCCAGCATCAACTCGCGCTCGATATGCTCGGATTCAGTTAAATCAACCAACTGCACCACATCCACAAGCTTGTTTAACTGTTTGCGAATTTGATCGACGATTTCATCAGTGCCGCTGGTAACAATGGTCATGCGCGACATGGTTTCATCATCAGTGGGTGCAACTGACAGTGATTCAATATTATACGCACGCGCTGAGAACAAACCCGCAACGCGTGACAGCGCACCGGATTCGTTTTCTAATAACAAAGAAATAATATGCTCATTCATAATAACTAAACCAGAATCATTTCATTTAGGCCTGCACCGGCAGGAATCATCGGATATACGTTTTCTTCACGATCAATAATAAAGTCGATGAAAACCGTACGGTCTTTATATTTGCCATAGGCATCTTCAATCGCCTGACGCACATCTTCGGGCTTAGTCACCCGAATACCGACATGGCCGTAAGCCTCTGCCAGTGCAACAAAATCAGGTAATGACTCCATATATGAACTGGCATAACGCTTTTCATAAAAGAATTCCTGCCACTGACGCACCATGCCTAAAAAGCCATTATTCAGGTTAATGATTTTTACCGGCAAGCCATATTGTGTGCAGGTCGCTAGCTCCTGAATACACATCTGGATACTGCCTTCGCCGGTAATGCAGGCAACCTGCTCATCGGGATGCGCGAGTTGCACACCCATCGCAGCTGGCAGGCCAAAGCCCATAGTGCCCAGACCGCCGGAGTTAATCCAGCGGCGCGGTTTGTTAAAGCCGTAATACTGTGCGGCAAACATTTGATGCTGGCCTACATCAGAGGTAACAAAAGCATTGCCTTTAGTGACTTCGTGTAATTGTTCTACTACAAATTGCGGCTTGATGCTGCCGGTGTCACGATTAAATTTCAGGCAATCCTGTGCGCGCCACTCTTCAATTTGCTGCCACCACGATGTCAGTGCAGCACTTTCGAGGCGCTGATCAGAGGCTTCAATTAATTTATTAAGCTCCGTCACCACTTCTTTAACATCGCCAACGATTGCCACATCTACTTTTACATTTTTTGAAATAGAAGCAGGATCGATGTCTACATGCACAATGCGTGCATCCGGGCAGAATTTTTCCAGATTACCGGTTACCCGGTCATCAAAGCGCGCACCAATAGCAATAAGCACATCGCAATGGTGCATGCTCATATTCGCTTCGTAGGTGCCATGCATGCCCAGCATGCCGACAAACTGTTTTTCATTGGCGGGATAAGCGCCCAAACCCATTAAGGTATTGGTGATTGGCGAACCCAGCAATTGAGTGAATTTAATTAGCTCTGCGCTGGCATTACTCAATATCACGCCGCCACCGGTGTATATCATCGGTTTTTTAGCTTCTAAAATCAGCTCATAGGCTTTCTTTAGCTGCGCAGATTCAACCTCAACTACAGGGTTGTACGAGCGAAGTTTTATATCGCGAGGATAGGAGAACTCGGCTTTTTGACCGGTAATATCTTTAGGAATATCCACAACCACCGGGCCGGGGCGGCCAGTTGTAGCCACATAAAAAGCCTTCTTAATGGTTGATGCCAGATCATTAATATCTTCAACTAAGAAGTTATGTTTAACCACCGGGCGAGTAATACCCACGGAGTCGACTTCCTGGAAAGCATCATTACCAATCAGGTGCAATGGCACCTGACCGGTTAATACAACCATTGGGATGGAGTCCATATAAGCCGTGGCAATACCGGTTACCGCATTGGTAGCACCGGGGCCAGAGGTGACTAACACGACACCCGGTTTACCCGTGCTACGTGCATACCCATCCGCCGCATGCGTTGCCGCCTGCTCATGCCGAACGAGTATATGCTGTAGCTCATCCTGCTGGTGAATTGCATCATAAATGTGCAATACCGCACCACCAGGGTAACCAAACAGATGTTCAACGCCTTCTTCTATCAGACTTCGAACAACAATTTCAGCACCGGTCATTTCCACCTTAAATGTCTCCAAATAATTAATTAATTTCTGAATCTTATACTCAGAATGAAAATTGAAAAACCTTATAAATCATAGAGTTTTAGTTTTGCATAGGAATATGCAAGCCGCGTAGTTTAACCTAGATTAATACTCAGGTCACGCCACTTTATTTAACGACCTAAGTTACTGTTATTTTCCGTTTTATCCGTTTTCTGCAATAGCCTCATACCGTTTAACTATAGTCACCTGCATTTCGGTGATACTTAAATCCATACACCACCGGTTTATTCTCTGGTTAAAATAGAAAAAGCCCGGTAAACCGGGCTTTTTCCAGAATCAAAGATTATATTTTTAAAACTTAAAAATCATCATCATCTGATTTGCCACCTGCTACAGCAGTCAGCACATCACGAATCGCATCAGGCGTAGCCATAATGTTCATGAAGCTGTTGTCACCCATCATTGCAAGGTCAGTGAAGTTAATTGCAATACGGAAACGCGCATGCAGTGCTTCAGCTTCTTTACCATTTACCAGAATTTCATATGGTAGGTGAGCAGTTGAACGCAAAGGTTTGAAATCGATTTCGTTCATTACATAAGCTTCGTCCATATACTTCTTACCTTCGTTTGGCGCTTTCATTGCTACACCAAATAAAGTTTGAGAAGTGCCTGGAATATCAATTTTATAAACCTGGCTTGCACCTGAACGCTTAGCGCCCAGATTTTTTTCAATCTCAGCAACCATTGCACTATGACTACCTTTAGTATTTAGCTCTAAAGGCTCATCAAAGTATTCCATACCAAAGGTATAGTGGTAATCATTCAGATCTTCAGCATCTTTACCTTCCGCAGGACCAAATTCCTGAATATGTCCCAGTGCTTTTTTCAGCGCTGCTGTTGTTTGAGGTAATTTAGCATTTACACGGTATGCATAAGTCATATACGTTGGATTAGTATATGAAACCTGAACTTTGCCGCCCATTTCAGTTAATGAAATACGCTGTGCAGCAATGTAACCACCACGCTCTTTAGTTGCTGCTGCTTTTTTAAGTTCAGCATTCGTTACAACAATTACATAAGCACCCTTATAAGGTGCATATTCACCGGCAATTTCAAAGCCGTTTTCGGTTAGTGCTGATTTTGTGCCTTCTACTTTGTCTGCAATTGTACCCGCATCGTTAGATGCCAGTGCAAAAGGCAGGTAAGTTTGAGCTGCTTGAGCAGTTGAAACAACCACGCCAACTAACATTGCAAATGCAACTTGTGTTAGTAATTTTATCTTCATTTTAATAACTCCGTTCCCTTATTCATAAGGTGTTTTATATATAGGATACGCATTAACAACGTGGGGCCAAAATATACGGCCGACCCTATGTTTGTCAACGGAAAATTGTTTTAAGCTCGCATATAAGCTTTTCTTAATGTTTTGTTTTTGAAAACCCGCATAAACAAATTGTTTCACTAATTTATTACAGACCAAAAAAAAGCCGCACAATGGCGGCTTTTTTTCATCATCTAATAAAAATTAGAACATCATTGAGTAAGTTGCCTGTAGCTCAATCTGGTACATTTCTATTTTGATTGTTTGACCTGGATCCATAGGATTCGGGCCTGTAACAGAAGTGCTTGGCGCATACATAGCTGCAAAAGCAAACTCTGAATCCGACCCCAGCGGCATAGTGAAACCACCTGTAAGATGTGTTTCAATTACTGCAGGAGCAAGGATATTAAACATAACTTCCGATTTAGGAATTGGCTGACTACCATTACTGATACCAACACGCCATGTAGTTGCATCACCCCATTCATAACCGAGCTTATAAACCGTCATATCTTCCCAACCAAAGCCGGCACCACCAGATTTACCTAAACAACCCGGCCCTTTATTTGGATCACCAGCTGGTAACTGCGGATTACAGGTAAATAAATTCGAAAATGCATTATTTAATGATTTTACATCACTATAATAAATTGACTGAACATCAAATACTAATGTTGATTTTTTACTTGTTTTCCATGCGATACCTAATGAAGCTGTTGCCGGAATATCGAAGTCACCACCCTCTGCGAATAAACCTGCATAGTCCTTAAACTCGCTCATTGCAATTTTTGACTGATAAGACGCACCCAATGTAACTGCAGATGCAACCTTACCTTGCCAACCCAACTTAACACCAAAACCGGTAGAAGAGTCAGGGCCATTTCCACTTAAGTTATTTGGGCTATCTGAAAACGGAGCAAAACTCGCAAGACCTTTAGATTCAAAAGTCTGATAGGCAAAAATCAAACTTGCACCAAATGAATGATTCTGAGTTAGCTTTGTTGCATAACTCCAGTTTACAAATAACTGCTTTAAATCAACGCCAGTTGTACCGTTACCGAATGTACCAGGAGGGTTTACATAAGTACCACTATTAGGATCAAAGAAAGTGGCACTACCTGTTTTATAATTGGTATTCATTCCTCCATTACCATAAAGGGCAACAGCTGTGGAGCTATCATTATCTAATTTCCAGTTATAAGCAAAATGCGGAATTAAAAAATAATCTAAATTGCTATCATGCGTGCCTTCTTCAAGGCTAAATGTAGTATTGGGTGGTGGATTCTCAGTAGGCGCACCCGTAACCGTATAAGAACGCTTAGGATTAAAAATAGCCGCACCAATATCCATACGTCCACCCATACCCGCAATACCGGCCGGGTTATTGGCAATCGCCATGGCATCCTGTGAATGTGCAACACCTGCACCTGCTAGACCTTTTTCGGCGGTACTATAACCGTGTGCAAAATAACCGTTAGTTGCAAATGCTGATGGCGCGATCAATGCGCTTGAAACTGTAAGGGCTATTAAGGACTTCTTAATACTTTGTGACATAATTGTGATCCTCAATTGGAGTAATACGCATTTATTTGCGTTTCATATAAAAATTTTAGTGCTGTAATCCTGACAACTTATTTGAACCTGAAAAAATTCAGATTTGAGCGAGCCCTTGCGAGGGCCGAACAATCTCAAAACGCCCCGTTAAAGTCAACCTAATAAACGCTAAAAGCGCCTGTTTAATAGACTTTTAGACTAATAAATGAAAAAAATCAAACAAACGGGTGATAAATCTTTCGAATATAATTATTTAATAATATTCTTATAATTATGATTTAGCTTTACATTTTCGTGCTTTAAAATATGCAATATTTTTTGCAAAGCAAACGTCGCACCTTAATCATTTAAAAATAAAACGCTATTTCTGAATTCTGAACACCCCGGACACAACCGGAAAATACTCAAACAATAAGCGGCGATGAACCGACGAAGAATCAGGTAGCCGCTTTGAGCGTAAAACAGACAAAAAAAAGCACCCTTGCGGGTGCTAATAATTTTTTTTTAACAGCCTTACTTATGACATTAATGGCATACCGTTTTGCGCCCAGGCAATAATACCGCCACGCAGATTGTATACATTATCAAACCCCTGCTGCGCCATAAAACCCACGCCTTGTGCTGAGCGCGCGCCACTTCGACAGTAAAGCACGGTCATTTCATCCGCATCAATCTCATTTAATCGTGCCGGCAGAGTATGCAGAGGTAGCTTTTCTGCATTTGGAATCATACCCTGTGCCATCTCGCCGATGCCACGCACATCAATTAAGCGAACTTTTTTACCTTCGTCAAAATAAGATTGAAGCGCATTGACATCTAATTCTTTAACACCAAACATTGCATTCTTACCTGTATAGTTGAAGTTTAATATGAACGCGATTTTCTCATTATTTCACATATATAAGCAAGCGCTAAAATAGACTCACCCTAAATTAGTCAAGTCTAATGTTGTTTTTTTCAGTTTATTATTTTCTTGTAACAAATCTAATAAAATTATATTTTTCATACACTTAAATAAAAAATCAGCCCAATACCTCTGGTTAATCATCAACCTTTTATCTACTTGACTAAAAAAATATTATCGTAATACTTGCCTTTTATTCACATTCGAATGTATGGTTATACTTTGAAAACTAATACGACCGACTAATTTTTACTATATTTGGTTTTTACGGCAATAAAACTGGCGTCTTTAGCATCAGCGCGATTCCCAGCATCATAGCCAATTCTAGCCAAGCTTAATTGAGGAGAGAAATCACATGAGCGATCCAAAGCTAACTATCATCGCAACCAAAGGCACACTTGACTGGGCATACCCTCCATTCATTCTGGCCAGCACAGCTGCTGCACTGGGTATGAATGTTTCAGTATTTTATACTTTCTACGGCCTTAACCTGCTGCTGAAAGACACCAGCTCATTAAAGGTAACGCCAACAGGCAACCCTTCTATGCCAATGAAAATGCCTATGGGCCCTCAGTGGTTAAGAAATATCGACTTTGGTCCTAAAATCCCTAATGTAATGTGGAATGTTCCTTTCATGGATAGCATCGCAACTACATTAATGAAGAAAACGATTTCTAATTGTGGTGTTGCAACTATTGCTGAATTACGTGAACTTTGTCAGGAAGCAGAAGTTAAATTCCTGGCTTGCCAGATGACGGTTGAGTTATTTGGTTATGACACAGCGGTATTTATTGATGGCGTTGACTATGTAGGTGCTGCTACCTACTTTGAAGAGTCATCAGATGCGACTCAATCATTATTTATCTAATTTTTTAGATTCATAACGATTTTAAAAAGCCACTTACCTTTGTAAGTGGCTTTTTATTTGCACTTCTTATTAAAGCTACTGTCATATCAATTCACTTTATTTGTATAATTCACTCACATCCTTAAAATATTTAAACTTGCAAAAATGCATTCACTCTTATTTTGTAGAAAACCTTTTCAGCTTTTTTTATCTGTACTGCTGCTAGGTTCACCCTATTTCAGCCAGGCAGCACTCCCGGAACTGGGCGATCCGACACAACAGGAATTTACCCCTTACCGTGAGTCAATCATGGGTCAGCAATTTTATCGGTCAATTAGAGCGGCGGTTCCCTTTGTCACCGATCTGGAAGTCAACGATTACATTACCAACCTTGGGCAAAGGCTGATTTCACATAGCAGCCAGCCCGATAAAAAAATTCGCGTTTTTGTGATAAAGGTTGCCAACATCAATGCCTTTGCCGGCCCCGATGCCAATATCGGTTTTCACACCGGCCTGATCATCGCTGCCGAGAATGAGAGCGAACTTGCGGGTGTTATGGCGCACGAAATATCCCATGTCACTCAGCGCCACTTAGCACGCGCGATGACTGAATCTAATACCAACCCTGCAACCATGTTAGCGACTATCCTTGCGGGTATTTTAGTTGCCTCACAAAATCCGGAGGCCGGTGCAGCGATTATTTATGGCGGCTCAGCTGCATTGATGCAGTCACAAATTAATTTCACCCGCGCCAATGAGCACGAAGCCGATAGAATTGGTATTGGTGTACTGCGCGATGCGGGTATTAACCCGGTTGGCATGGCGGGCTTTTTTGAAACGCTGTTACAACAATCAGAATCGAATAATGTGATGGCACAAATGGAATACTTGCGCACCCATCCACTCAGCACAACGCGTATTGCTGAAGCGCGTAACCGAATTGACCCAGAGGATAGAAAGCTCCCGGATGACAGCCTCGATTTTCAATTTGTGCGCGCGCGCGTATTAGTCGACATGAGTAAGTCGAGTAAACTGCTGGTAAAACAACTTGAAGGATTAAAAGCCGCACAAACCAATATCGTCTCTAAATACACAATAGGCATTGCCTATATAAAAAACAAGCAGGCAGCAAAAGCAATACCTGTACTCAAAAAACTCAGCAAAGAAAACTCTCACCCCTGGATTCAACTTGCCTTAGCCGATGCCTATAAAGAAGCTAACGATAATGAAGCCGCATTAAAACTTTTAAAAAACTTGAACACCTTACTGCCTGATTACCTGCCGGTTTCTATTCGATACGCAAAAATATTAGTCGACACTAAGCAAAGTGATCAGGCTATTTCTCTTCTTAACCGACAACTGCGCAGCAAAAAACAATCGGTCGTATATAACTCATTAGCAAAAGCCTATTTTTCAAAAGGCCAGATTTCACTGGCACTGGAAGCAACCAGTTATGAATATGAACTGGAAGGATATATAAATCTGGCGAGTCAGCAAATCACCAATGCACTCCAGCAACCCGGATTAAATAAGCTTACGATTCAACGGCTTGAATCGAGAAAGCACGACCTCAGCCAACAAATGCACAAAGGCGAATCACAGGAACATTAGAAAAACCTTATATTAGATGTACGTAACATATTGATGAACATACATTTTTCTTGCTATCGACGCTATTTTCAGTATGCTACCTGTTCCGGTCTAACTCATAATAAAAACAAGTTAGTAAAGATTATCGATTAGGTGCTATTTTTTTGAAAAAGAAAACAACATTGAATCAATTATCTACAGAGAAAATGGATTAACAAAATAATCTGATTACTACCTATTAGACTGGTTCCTTTTTCCACGTAATCTAAAACACACTGAGGAGTGAATTATGCGGTACACCGCTAAGGCCATTTCTACAGCAACAACTGTTGCTGCATTGCTGGGTTCAATAGCTTTTGCACTGCCAAGTATTTCCGTTGCGGAAGATGCTTCAGCAAGCGCAGAAGGTAAAAAACTTGCCTTTAACAAAAAGAAAGGCAACTGCCTGGCATGTCACCAGATTGAAGGTGGCAAACTACCTGGTAATATCGGGCCACCATTGCTTGCAATGAAAGCCAGATTTCCTGACAAGAGCAAGTTACGCGCACAAATAAATGACGCACGTAGCAATAACCCCAACACGATTATGCCTCCTTTCGGCCCCCACGAAATTCTAAGTGGCAAAGAAATAGACAAAATTGTTGAGTTTATATACTCGTTATAAAAATTTAAGGTAGAACTAATGAACACAAAACGTAGATCTTTTATTAAGAGCTCTGCTGCAGCCGGCGCATTTGGCGTAGCTGTAAGCGCGGGCCTTATTACACCTCGTGCTGTCATGGCCGCCTGGCCTAAGGCAGCATTTGCCTCAACTGATACTAATGCAGCGATTAAAAGCGCATTAGGTAGCAGCGACACAATTGCAAGCTCAGACATCGCTTTAAAAGCACCTGAAATTGCAGAAAATGGCGCTGTAGTACCGATTACTGTTACCAGTAAAATTGCCGGTACTGAATCTATCAGCTTACTTATTTCTAAGAACCCAACCCCTTTAACTGCCACATTCAAAATGGGCAAAGGTGCTGAAGGCTTTGTTTCAACTCGTGTAAAAATGAGCAAAACATCTGACCTGATTGTTGTTGTTAAAGCCAACGGCAAACTTTACAGCGCAAAGAAAGAAGTTAAAGTAACTATCGGCGGCTGCGGCGGCTAATCCCTAACGGGAATCTTAGAGGAATTAAATCATGGCAAAATCAATAAAAGTACGCGCTAAAGCCAAAGATGGCACGACTACAGTCAAAGCACTGATTAGTCACCCTATGGAAACCGGTATGCGTAAAAACAAAAAAACAGGTAAAAAGTTTCCTGCTCACTTTATTCAAGAAGTTACGTGCAGCCACAATGGCAACACTGTATTGAGTGCTGACTGGGGTACTGCTATCTCTAAAAACCCATACCTTTCATTTAAATTTAGTGGCGCCAAAGCAGGTGACACTTTAAAAATGAGCTGGGTGGACAATAAAGGCGCTAGCGATTCAGTTGAAGCTAAAATCAAATAAGCTGAAAACGAATCAAAACCTCAGAACATAACTATAAGGTAAAAATTATGAAAAAAGTTGCAGTTATTGTATCTGCGCTTTGCATGCTAATTGCCCCTCTTGCTGGTATAGCTGCAAACCCAGATCAGGATCTGAAAGATTTCAGAAAATACTTTACTGAAAAATTTCCGTCTGTTCCATTACAGGATTTCACCAACGGCGTTTATTCTGTCGATAAAGCTTCTCGCGAACAATGGGAAGCCTTCGAAGAATTTCCTCCATATGAAATTTATGTAGATAAAGGTGAAGACCTTTTCAACACACCATTCAAAAATGGCAAAACCTATTCTAGCTGCTTCACTAAAGCTAAAAAAGGCATCAAGCAAAACTACCCGTTCTTCAGCACAAAACGTGGCGAAGTAATAACGCTTGAAATGGCTATCAATGAATGTCGTAAATTAAATGGTGAAAAGCCACTGAAATGGAAGAAAGGTAAGATTACACATCTTTCAGCTTACATCGCTTACAAATCACGTGGCCACAAAGGCAATGTGAAAATCATTGACACACCTGAGTCTATGGCATGGTATGAACGCGGTAAGAAGCACTTCTATGCGAAGCGCGGACAGCTGAACATGTCATGTGCAGATTGCCATTACTATAATGCAGGTAACAAAATTCGTGCAGACATCCTGAGCCCGGCTCTGGGTCACACTTCACATTTCCCTGTATATCGTAACAAATGGTCTCTGAAGAGCGCTTCAGGTGACGGCATGGGCACTATGCACCGTCGTTACGGCGGCTGTAACAAGCAGGTACGTGCTAAGCCATTTAAGGCACAAAGCGAAGAGTACCGCTCACTTGAGTATTTCCATACTTTCATGAGCAACGGCCTGACTTTAAACGGCCCGGGTGTACGTAAGTAAAAGCATCAAGCGCTTACTTAAGCATCTAATAAAAAGCCCGGCTCTTGAGAAAGAGCCGGGCTTTTTTGTGGTTGATTTAAATATCAGTATTCAGCACTAACTGTTGCCCTACATAAGACAGACATAAAAAAGCCCGTCAAATTGACAGGCTTCTTTAAAAATATGGTGGGCCGTCCGCGACTCGAACGCGGGACCAATGGATTAAAAGTCCACTGCTCTACCAACTGAGCTAACGGCCCATATTCTTTAAAACAACTTTCACTGGCATTCGGGCTCCTGCCCTCACTTCGCATTGAAGCTTTGCTGCCTGACATCCTGTCAGGCGTTAATGGCTCCTTGCCCGCCATTAACCCAACTGAGCTAACGGCCCATAAACTGGGAATCACTTCTTGTTAAGCTAAATGCCTCTTCAAGAAGGCGCGTATATTACCTTAACTGCCTAATATTACAAGACAATATTCGTATTAATTTCAGCTTTATTTATACAGGGTCGGATCGGCAACACCAGCCCCTTCAAAGCCCAATCGACGCAAGCCGCAGGAATCACATTCACCGCAGGCTTTACCCTGTTCATCTGCCGCATAGCAGGAAACGGTGATGGAATAATCCACACCTAAAGCCGTACCTGCCTTTATGATCTGAGATTTACTCATATCGATTAACGGTGTGTGAATATGCAGGTGATGCCCTTCAACCCCGGCCTTGGTTGCCAGGTTTGCCATAGTTTCATAAGCCTTAATAAATTCAGGCCGACAATCCGGATACCCCGAATAATCCACCGCATTTACACCTATAAAAATATCATCCGCCTCCAGTACTTCAGCCCAGGCCAGCGCCATTGATAAAAATATGGTATTTCTAGCTGGCACATAGGTCACGGGAATACCTTTACTCTCACCATCTTCTGGTGCCTTAGGCACATCAATGCTGTCATCAGTAAGCGCCGAGCCACCGAACTGATTTAAATCTAAATGCAGAGTTTGATGCTCTGCAACACAAAATGCAGCAGCAACTTTTTTGGCAGCATCCAGCTCAGCTGAATGCTTCTGACCATAATCAAAGCTCAGCGCATAGCATTCGTAACCCTCGGCTTTGGCCATGGCTAAAACAGTTGCGGAATCCAAACCGCCAGAAACCAGCAGTACGGCTTTTTTAATTGTGTTGCTCATGTTTTCTTTTTATCTCACCTGTCTAAATCTACAATAACATTAGCCGGGATTTTAACGCCCTGGGACTTTAACGCCCGGGCTCATCGGCCCACAAAAACTTATGCAACTGGAATTGAAAGCGCACATTTAACTGGTCTGCAATTATCCAGTCGGCCAGCTCCACTGGCGACACACCTTCATGCACCGGCGAAAATAACACCTGCGACTTTTCCAGTAATGAATACTGCTGGAGAATTGCCTTCGCCCAGTCATAATCGGCACGATCACACAGCACAAATTTCACTTCATCAAGTTGAGTTAAATGCTGAATATTTTCATACTTATTTTTTGCTTCTTCACCTGAACCCGGGGTTTTAAGATCCATAATACGATGCACGCGAGCATCCACCGCTGAAATATCAATTGAGCCAGAAGTCTCTACCGACACGTTATAACCTTCGTCGCACAGGCTTGTTAGTAAATCTTCGCAGCTGCGTTGTGCTAATGGCTCGCCACCGGTAACACACACTGTGCTCGCTTTGTACTGTTTGATCTGCTGCACAATATCCGTTATCGGCATCCACTCACCGCCACTGAATGCATAGGCTGTATCGCAGTAGCCACAACGTAACGGGCAACCCGTAAGCCGGATGAAAATGGTTGGTAAGCCTACAAAAGAAGACTCGCCCTGCAGGGAGTAAAAAATTTCAGTAATGCGCAGACGTGGTTGTGCGTTAGATACACTTTCAGAAGTTGATTGAATATCAGATGTCATAACTGCTCGCCACTAACCCACAGTTCAAACTGGCTTAATGCCCTTCGCGCTTCATACGCTGCAAGCGCTCTTTGGCTTTGCGGCTAACCGTTGTGCCCGGAAATTTAGCAATTACGGCTTCCAGCGCCGATTTAGCTGATGCCCAGTCACGCATTTCATAATAGGTATAGCCGATTTTTAACATCGCACCTTCTACCTTATTACTTTGCGGATATTGCCCGACAACCTTTTGAAACTCCGCTAAAGCGGTTTTGTAATCACGGGTTACCGAATAGGCCTCCCCCAGCCAGTATTGCGCATTGGCACCATAAATACTGTCGGGATAGGTGGTTTGAAAGTCGTTAAAGGCGGTAATCGCCTGCTGGTATTTACCTTCCTTCAACGTATTAAATGCCGCAGTGTAGGCAGGCTTACCGTTTTTATCACCGGCTACCGGCGCTGGCACAACCGCAGCGGCAGGAGCCCCGGAAGATGAACCTGCCGCAGCACCCGGCGGTGGAACCGGTGATGAAATGCCCGAGGATGCACTGGAGTCACCTGTACCCATCGCCTTTGCAACACTCGCGGCTGCTGGTTTGCCACCCTGTATTTCCAGGTCATTTAAACGTCGGTCAATGTCCTGATATAAATTACGCTGACGCTGCTTGATTAAGCCCAGCTGATGCTCCTGGCTTTCTACCAGTTCACGCAAGCTGGTCAGCTCCTGCTGTATCTGCTCCATGCGTTGAGTTTGCTCAATTAGCACCTGATTTTTCAGCAGGTTTTCCAGCCGCCCCAAACGCTGTTCGACACTCAGGCCGCTCTCGGCTAAAACCGACGCGCTAAATGAAGTAAATAATAGAGAAAAAATTAAAGATTTAACGGGGAACTGCATAATACGTGGTGACATAATCTCGCCTGTTGGCATTTTGCCAAATTGCTGAAGCCGGGTAAGTTATTGCATTGAATCAAGTACGAGTGAGAAAAGCTGGAGTATTACCTCCCCCTTAGAAAAAGGAGATTGAGGAGGATTTTAGTTCGGAAACAAAATCTCCCCCAGCCCCTCTTTTGCTAAGAGGGGAGCATACTTACGAACATAGCTGCTCGCCAATCAATCTCAAACGCAATTATTTTCAATCATAACGCCTAAAAACTGGCGCTATTTTAACGTGCTTCGTAAACGAGTTCTACTCGTCTATTCAAACGCCATGCTTCATCATCGTGGCCCAGCGCCACAGGCTTCTCTTCGCCGTAGCTGATTATAGACACCTGTTCAGCATTCACACCCTGAAACAATACCAAACGGCGCACCGATTGTGCACGACGATGTGCCAGCGCCACATTGTATTCACGACTGCCGCGCTCATCCGCATGGCCTTCTAAACGCACGCTCATGTCCGGGTTCGCAGCCAGATATTTACCATGATGCGCAATCAGCTCCTGAAAATCGGCACTGATCTGGTCGCTATCGAAATCGAAATAAATGACTTTTTCAGCTAATACATTATTCACATCATTAATCGCAGACTTTTCATATGACACCGTTGCGCCACTTAATGCTGTGCCATCTGCGTTGCCATCACCATTTAAACCACCAGTTTGTGCACCATCGGCATTCTGGTTTTCACTCTGCTGATTATCTGCAGCCGCATCATCGTCTTTAACATTATCCGGTGAACATGCCGATAATAAACCCGCCAGCATTAACGCTGAAACTATTTTTGTTAATTTCATTATTTGCCCTCTATTAAATTTAAATGCTTAATTCGTTTTTTCTAAAAAAATTCTTTAATTCTATTGCCTCTGAATTATTTCCTCTGAATTACTTCCTGAAGGGGCCCCAGGTTGGCTCACGCACATCGCCTTCTGATAAAACCAGTTTTTGCTTAAAGCGCCCATCAGTTGAAACTGCTGCTAACACACCTTTAAACTTATCGGTAGATGCATACAAAATCATCGCCCCATTCGGTGAAAAACTTGGCGACTCATCTAATGGCCCTTCGGTTAACGTTTGCACATAACCCGACTGTAAATCCATGCTGGCAATTTTAAAAACATTACCTTCGCCCTGCACAAAAATCAGGGTACGCCCATCACTGGAAATTTCCGGGCTGGCATTATAGCGCCCTTCAAAAGTTAATCGTTTGGGCGAACCTCCACTGGCAGCCACCCGATAAATTTGCGGCTTGCCGGTGCGACTCGATGTAAACACAATTTCATTACCATCGGGTGACCATGAGGGCTCCGTATCGATTCCCCAGTGTTTAGTAATTTGCTTTAATTTTTTCGTCGCCAGAGTTAACACATAAATATCCGGATTACCTTTTTTCGATAAGGTTAACGCCAGTTTTTTTCCATCCGGCGACCACACCGGTGCACCATTAATGCCTGCAAAAGACGTTACTTTATCGCGTTGCTGGCTATATAAATTTTGTACATAAATTTCAGGTTTACGTTTTTCAAAACTCACATAGGCGAGCTGGCTACCATCCGGTGACCATGAGGGAGACATAATCGGCTGAGTTGAATTTAAAACTGTTTGCGAATTATAGCCGTCAGTGTCCGCCACCTGTAATTTATAAGAAGGCTGCACACCCTGCTTGCGCTCGGCGGTTACATACGCAATTTTTGTATCGAATGCACCTTTCTGGCCGGTAATTTTTTCATAAATTAAATCACTGACGTGGTGACTAATACCGCGCAAACTGTTGTCATTGGCGGCAAATTGATAACCCAGCACCTGCACGCCTTTAAACACATCAATTAACCTAAAACTCACTTCGTATTGATTGGGTTTCAAAACTTTCAATTTACCAATAACTAAATGATCAACACCCGCAATGCGCCACAGCTTGTAATTCACTTCTTCCAAGTCTTTTGGTGTGGCAATTAACTTACTTTTTTCTATTGGTGAAAATTTTCCACTGCGCTGTAAATCAGCAGCAATAATATCCGACACGTTCGCCGTATTTGCCGCGTTACCCAATAATTCAAAAGGCACCACCGCAATCGGCACTGCACCATCGGCACCTTTGGTTATTTCCACGCGTAATGCCGCTTGCGCAGCGGGCAATAAAAACAGTGCCATTAACATTACAATCGATATTTTTCTTATATTTAAATTTCGCATAAAACCTTATCTACTACTTTGTCATACATCAGGTTTGAAAATAAAATTCAGTTTCTTTTCAAACACGTCATTATTCGGTGCCTCAGGCAAAGGCGAGGCTTTTCTCACCGCACGCTCAACCGTGCTCTTAAATGCCTCGCTGCCAGAGCATTGTTTGGTGCGCACATTCTGCACTTCACCAAAGCGATTTTGTTCAACCATTATTTCACATGACCAGCCTGCCGTCATGCTCGCTGGTGCATTCCAGTTCATTGCCACCTTGCGTTGAATTTGAGCCACATATTGCGCCAGCAGTTTCTGATTTTCTTTACTCTGTTTCGCCATCAGCCGCTCATCCTCCAGCATCTGCTGGCGCATTTCGGCTTCCTGCGCTTTGCGGCGCACTTCGGCTTCAGCGGCCTGTTTTTTCTTTAACTCGGCGGCTTCTTCAGCTTTGCGTTTGTTTTCGATTGCAGCGAGTTTTTGCTGTTCATCGCGACGCTTTTGCTCCAGCTCTTTTTGCTGTTGCTTTAACTTTTGCTTTTGCTTTTCCAGCTTTGCCAATTCCTGTTTTTTCTTTTGCTTATCGGCTTTTTCTTTTTTAGCTATTGCCTGCTTCCGTTTCTTTTCATCGCGCTTTAGTTTGGCTAAACGCTGCTCTTCTTTTTTACGTTTTTCACGGGCTTTTTTAGCTTCGCGATCGAGTTTATTTTTTTGCGCAACCCGGGTGTTTTTCTTTTTCTGCTCAGCTCGAATTAATTTTTGTTTTTCGCGCTCAACTACACTCGCATCAATAATCACGGCTTTTACCGTATCGACTTTTTTAGCCACTGGCATTTTTGGCGCGCTGGTATCCATATTAAAAATCAGCACCACAACCAGTAACACATGCACGCCGATAGACAGGGCAAACAATAACGGGTGATTTTTTATTTGTGACAGAATACTATTTTGCATTTTAGTTTTCCGGCTGATCAGTCATCAAACCAACCTTTTCGACACCGGCGCGCTGCAACAACACCATTGCATCAATCACCTTACCATAACCCACATTTCTATCACCGCGCACCAGCACCGGAATATTCGGCTTTAGCTGGCGCACCGCCGCCACGCGATTTACCATTAACTGCGCATCAATCGGTTTATCCGGCGCATCGCCAATGTCTAAATAAAAATCGCCTTTTCTATCCACCGATACTACCACCGGCTCGGCCTCATCTGGCGACATACTTTTCGCGGCGGCCTGCGGCAAATCAATTTCTACACCCTGCTGCACTATTGGTGCGGTAATCATAAAAATCACCAGCAGCACTAACATTACATCAATGTAGGGCACCACATTTATTTCGGCAACGGGGCGTCTTTTTTTCGACCCCATGCTTATTCAACCTCCGCGGTTTTTTCTGCGCTAGCATTTTTTACGGGCTTCATTTTTTTCTGTGACTGGCGTTGCAACACGGTGGTAAATTCTTCCATAAAGTTTTCGTAACGGCTCACTAAACGATCCACCTGTTCCGAATAACGATTGTAAGCGACTACCGCTGGAATCGCTGCGAATAAACCCATTGCCGTTGCAATTAACGCCTCGGCAATACCCGGTGCCACCATATTTAACGATGCATTTTGTACCGCACCCAATGCGGTGAATGAATTCATAATGCCCCATACCGTTCCAAACAATCCCACATAAGGGCTGATCGAACCAATGGTGGCTAACAGGGATAAATTCGATTCAAGCTTTTCCTCTTCCCGGGACAGCACCACTTTCATGCTGCGCTGAATACTCGCCATCATAAAGGCTGCGTCATTGGTGGTTTTATAGGAGCGCGCAAATTCTGCAAAGCCGGTTTCAAAGACCTTCTCCATACCTTCGCGCTCTAAATGGCGACGGGTTAGCGATGTGTATAATTCACTTAAATCCCCGCCGGACCAGAAGTCATCTTCAAAGCGATTTGCCTCTTTGGATACATGTCTGAGTAGTTTCTTTTTCTGGAAAATCACAAACCAGGAAATAACCGATGCGCCCACCAGCAAAAACATAACAAATTGCACCAGCAAACTGGCTTCCGCAATTAGCGTGATAAGAGATAAATCAGTCGACACCGGCGACCTCCATTATTGAATTGGGAATTGCGCGGGGTTTAAATGTATCGGCATGCAGACAAGCGATGCGAATTTTCCCCTGGCAGAGAATTTGATTGGGTTGTTGGGACCTGACTATTTTTTGTTCAAATAACATACTGGCTTTTTTAAGCTCAATTATTTCTGCGGTTACAATTAATTCATCATTAAAACGTGCGGGGCTTTTATAGTCGCATTGTACAGAACGCACCGCAAAAATAATGTTCTGTTTTTCAATTAACTGATCCTGCTCAAATCCGCGTGCGCGTAAAAATTCTGTGCGAGCCCGTTCCATATATTTTAAATAGTTGGCGTAATATACAACGCCGCCGGAATCCGTATCCTCGTAGTAGACGCGCACCGGCCATGTAAAGTTCATTTTAGGTAAAGCTCATTTTGGCTAAACTTCATGCGGGTACAGCTTTGAATGCGATGGCTCATTTTAATAATATTGTCTATTTGTGTTGTGATGTAGGTGGCTTATTTTATATAAACGTAGCCTGTGGGTAAAAGGGGTTAATTGATTCAACCAAAACATCAGGCACAAGGCAAAATCAAAAGAACAAGAAAACGCAAATGAACGCAAATGACCGCGAATAAAAAATAGCTATTCAATTGTTTTGAGGACTGGAGTTTCACAAATATATTGTTTTTAAATTTAAAAAACTGATAAAACATCAAATAGCTAGGGTTTTACTTCGCTGCTACCGAGCACAAAATTAATAGCGTGAATTCGCGTTCATTTGCGTTCATTTGCGTTTTCTTTTTCTGTTATCTTTTGCCTACTCCCCTCACCCCAAGCTTCTCCCAACGGGAGAAGGGGCTACTCAGATTAAGATTATGTCTTTATCAGTCCTCATCCGCAAACAAATCATCCGCATGCTTAGGCAGTGTCAGGCCCAAATGCCGATACGCATTCGGCGTTGCCACTCTACCCCGCGGGGTGCGCATTAAAAAACCCTGCTGGATTAAATACGGCTCAATTACATCTTCAATGGTATCGCGCTCTTCGCCGATCGCTGCCGCCAGATTTTCAACCCCCACCGGGCCACCGCTGAATTTATCAATAATGGTAGTGAGCAGGTTTCGATCCATATTATCAAATCCATAAGAATCCACTTTCAGCATATCCAGTGCTTTAGCCGCGACGGCTTTATCAATATTACCATCGGCTTTCACTTCGGCGTAATCCCGCACCCGGCGCAATAACCGGTTGGCAATGCGCGGGGTACCGCGGGCGCGACGGGCAATTTCCAGCGCGCCTTCTTCATCCAGCGCTACGCCCATGATTTGCGCTGAGCGTTTAACAATACTGCTTAAATCTTGCATATTGTAAAATTCAAGGCGCAGCACGATTCCAAAACGATCGCGCAAAGGCGAGGTTAAAGAACCCGCGCGGGTGGTTGCACCTACCAGGGTAAAGGGTGGTAAATCCAGTTTAATGGAGCGCGCCGCGGGGCCTTCGCCAATCATAATATCCAGCTGGTAATCTTCCATAGCCGGGTATAACACTTCCTCTACCACCGGGCTTAAGCGATGAATCTCGTCAATAAATAACACATCATGGGGTTCGAGGTTAGTCAGCAGCGCGGCTAAATCGCCGGGTCTTTCCAACACCGGGCCGGAGGTCTGGCGCAGGTTCACGCCCATTTCATTGGCAACAATATGTGCGAGGGTGGTTTTACCTAATCCGGGTGGGCCGAAAATTAACAGGTGATCAAGTGCCTCACCCCGGTTGCGTGCCGCCGGGATAAAAATATCCAGCTGCTCTGATGCCGCCGGCTGGCCCGAATAATCTTTTAATAATTTGGGGCGAATAGCATGGTCGATACCTTCATCGGTATAACCTTCACCATCACTTAACTCCGCAGAAATAATCCGATCATTCATAGTTATTTTTTCGCCGCTGCCTGTAAACTCATTCGAATAATTTCTTCGGTCGAGCAATCATTCGTGTCTATCGCGCGCACCATTTTACTGGCTTCCGGGGCTTTATAACCCAATGCAATTAATGCACTCACCGCATCTGCCACCGGTGAGTTTGATGCTGGCGTTGAAACCGCCCCAGAACTTGGCATTGCACTGCTATCTACATCCAGGTCTTTTAGTTTATCCCGCAACTCAACAATTAAACGCTCGGCGGTTTTTTTGCCGACACCGGGTAAACGCACCAATGCCGCGGCATCGTTATCCTGTACGCAGATGATAAATTCATTAGCATTCATGCCGGATAAAATCGTCAATGCCAGCTTTGGGCCTACGCCATTTATTTTAATTAAGGTGCGAAATAATCCACGCTCGCCAGAGGATGAAAAACCATAAAGTAACTGCGCATCTTCGCGCACCACCATATGAATATGTAAGGTAACCGCTTCGCCTAAATTGGGCAATTGATAAAATGTCGACATAGGTGAGGCGATTTCATAGCCTACGCCCTGCACATCCACGAGTAATTGCGGGGGTTGTTTTTCGATGATAGTTCCGTGAATTCTGCCGATCATATTCTTATCTTTATTGGTTTATCTTTATTGGTTTATCTTTATTGGTTTATCTTTATTGGTTTATCTTTATTGGTCTTTACTATCTGGACTCAGTTTTTCTGGACATGAAAATTAAAATTATTACTCGTCATACCTGCGAAGGCAGGTATCTAGTGACTGTAATCTTTCCAAAGCCACTCGATTCCTGCCTTCGCAGGAATGACAATGTTTTTAGAGTCAGGGGATGACACTATTTAGGCATCGCCATCCAGCGCCCCGACGATTTTCTGCGACTCGGCAGCGCCACCTTCCCCACCAGACTTCGATTATGTGCATGACATAACGCAATGCCCAGCGCATCTGCCTGATCGGCCTGCAAACCTTTTTCCAGTTTCAACAACATCGACATCATGTGCTGCACCTGTTCTTTGCTCGCATTGCCCGTGCCCACCACCGCGCTCTTTATCGCTTTAGGTGCATACTCAGCAACGCTTAAGCCCGCATTTACCGCTGCGCATATTGCTGCTGCCCGCGCTTGTCCCAGCTTCATCGCCGAGTCGACATTTTTATTTACAAAGACTTTTTCAATAGAGAGTTCAACGGGCTGATACTCGGCAATAATCGCACTTAGCTGCTGAAAAATATACCCCAGCCGATCGGGAAAAGTTTCACCTTTAACATAGATGCAACCACTATCCACATGTATCGAATTATTTTTATTAACATCAATAATACCGTAACCGGTTTGACGTGAGCCAGGGTCGATGCCGAGTATGCGTACGCTCACTGCTTTATCCGGTGATGGCGCACAAATATAAAATTTTCAATCGATATAAGCATTTAAAACATATTAACATTGAGAGGTATAACAGAGTAAGGAAATGCCGGAATAATTTTTTACTTTAACCGGAAAATGATTAATCAGGCCAAAAACATTAACCCGTCGCATCAAACAACAGATTCGTTGCCTCATCGCCAAATTTACCCGCGCGTAAAAACGTCACTACCTGCATTGCCACATCTTCAGAAAACAACATTGCAAAATGACTCACCGGCAGCGTAATGTAGTCGGTGGCACCACCCAAATAAGTTTCTTCTACGGAGATTGTGCCGTCGTGGGGAAATTGCGGCCCACCGACCAGCATGCCCATACCTAATGGAAACCCACCGGAAATCACCCCGAGGTCGCGCCATTTTTTCCACACGGGCCGGTCACCTAACAAACCGTGATGCGTACTTTTTCCAACGACCCAGCGCGTTAATGAAGTGCTGGATAGTCGCCTTGCGACCTGGCTACCATTAACCGGCACACCTAAAAACACCACTCTGCCCTTTTTTTCGACTATGTGTTTATCAAACAGATGCAGCATCACCAGCCCGCCGAGTGAGTGGCAAACAAAATGCACCACTGGCGCATCAATAGAATGCGCAAATTTATGCAGGCGCTCGGCATTTTCTTCGGGGGTGGATTTTAGCGAGGGGTAGCGAAACTGGTGGCACTCGAAATTGGCTTCAGTGAGGCGCTGACGCAGGCGGAACATTTCGGTTCCGTTCATCCAAAGGCCGTGTACGAGAATGACTGCTTCTTTCATGGGTATAAAATACCTAAAAAAAACAGAAGTTTAAAGCTTTTTAGTGGTTCTTTAGAGGCGATTAGATTACTAATGTCAAAAGAAAAAGAAAACGCAAAAAAGTTATTATTCAGGCTAAGCATAAGGACTTAAGTAGCGGGGGATCTTTACACAGTAGCATTTTAAAAACGATTTATACAATCTTAAAAATTATTGCACGATAATAGCGTTCGATTTTTATTTGCGCGCATTTGCCGTTCTTTTTCTTTTAGATATTTACGGCGAAACTTCAAGCATACGATCCAACGCCAATTTTGCATTTTTTGCCACATCAGCCGGCACCGTGATTTGATTAACCACATTCCCCTCCACCAGATTTTCAAGTGTCCAGGCCAGGTGCTGTGGGTCAATTCGAAACATGGTGGAACACATGCATACCGTCGGCGACATGAAATGCACGATTTTATTTTCTACGGCAAACTGGTCTTTTAGGCGATTCACCAGATTTAACTCGGTAGCCACTAGCCAGCGGGTATTGGGCTCAGCATCGCGAATGGTATTAATTATGTATTCGGTTGAACCCACATAATCAGATTTCTGGCAAACCTCAAAAGAACTTTCCGGGTGAGAGATAATTTTTGTTTGCGGATGCTCGGCTTTGTAATTATCAATTTGCTCCGGGGTGAACATTTGATGCACAGAGCAAAAGCCCTTCCACAAAATCATTTTGGCTTTTTTGATTTGCTCGACGCTCAGGCCGCCCATTTCTTTATCGTAATCCCACACCACCATTTCATCCATAGCTATGCCCATGGTGGCAGCGGTGTTACGACCTAAATGCTGATCGGGGAAAAACAGGATTTTTTCGCGCTGGGTGAACGACCACTCCAGCACATGACGCGCATTGGTTGAGGTGCAAACAATGCCGCCGTGGCGACCGCAAAAACCTTTTAAATCGGCCGCGGAGTTTATATACGTCACCGGCGTGATCATTTCGTCCGGCTCAATCACGCTGGATAATTCAGCCCAGGCCTTTTCAACTTTGGCTAAATTCGCCATATCCGCCATTGAGCAGCCCGCAGCTAAATCGGGAATAATCGAAATTTGATCAGGGCGGGATAAAATATCCGCCACTTCCGCCATAAAATGTACGCCGCAAAATACGATGTATTCGGCTTTGGAGGTTGCGGCCGCACGCGAAAGTTTTAAAGAATCGCCGGTAAAGTCTGAATGCTGGAATACTTCATCACGCTGGTAGTGGTGCCCTAAAATCACCAGCCGGTCACCGAGTTTTTCTTTAGCCGCTAAAATGCGTTGTTCACATTCATCGTCATCGAGTAAGGCATAGGGCTGAATTGCGGCTGCTGACATGGTGGGTTCTCGGTTGTTTGATTAGTGCACTATAAAGGCTGGTGAGCGTAAATCAACTATCTCGTTGTGGGGGGTTGAGGAGTGCTCAAAGAGAAAATAATAATGAGGAGAAAATCCCCCTCGATAGCAATATAGCCTCTTGCCCTAATTTGAAACAGCATAGATATACAGGCTCTCCCTTTTGCTAAGAGAGAGGCTTTAACTCCCCTCTTAGCAAAAGAGGGGCTGGGGGAGATTTAAAAGCATTCAGATTAAAATGCTTTATTTATAAAGCACAAAATGCTGAAGCCTTTTAAATCCCCCTCAATCCCCCTTTTTCTAAGGGGGAGGTCACACCTTCAAATTAATTAATATCATACAGTTAGCGCTTAGCTTACCGTCATTGGCTCTGACGGTAGTGTTCAAACCTATAATATTAATGCGCAAGCATTAAGGAGAAACATATGTCACAGAGCCGTTTAAGGTAACACTACTAGTAGCGGCATTGCTTGAACCATCCGTTTCAACAAAAACAATAACATTGTTTAATGTAATAACATTGGTTGTTGTATTAATATCAATGCCTGAACAATCATTAACATCGCAGACTGTACTATACGCATAATCAATATCGCCATTGGTTAAATTAGCACCGAAAGCAATTCCAATCGGCGTTCCATTAGCACTAAATGTAACACCAAGAATTCGCCCAACAGCTGACAACGTACCAATATCAACATCCGCATCACCGAATGACGCAAGAAAGAGACCTGTACTGGGCTCATCAAAGTTTTCGACCGTAGGCTCAAAAGAGTCACCAATGCTCGAAATATCTGGCCCACTTATCGTGACAGAACCATAGGTTTCTGTACCGCCACCCGGATTATCAATATCATTTACAAGATCAAGCGCATCACTTGCACCACATGCCGCAAGAATAGAAATTGAAGAAACTATAATTAAAAACCTGAAAAACTGACCGAATATAATTTTTTTCATTTTAAATATTCCCTTTAGTCATCTTTGACTAATTATTTTTATCTATGCCAGAGGAGCACAGACACGCAGGGAATTTTATATTGGATACCCTGCTAAGTAAAATGTGTATTTATTACATAACCACGCCTTTCATCAAATCAAACTCAGGCAAAAATCAAAGACTAAAAAGCGGCGCTTCACCCAATAAAAAAGGCCCTCACATGAAGGGCCTTTTTACATAACACAAACAGGTATCGTTTTAGCTTTCGCCAACCGGCTTACGCAACTTGATATTCAACTCTTTCAACTGCGCAGCAGACACACCCGACGGTGCATCCGTCAACAAACACGCCGCCGTCTGCGTTTTTGGGAAGGCCATTACATCTCGAATAGAACTCGCGCCGGTCATCAACATAATCATTCTGTCTAAACCAAAGGCTAAACCGGCATGTGGAGGGCAACCGTATTTCAGCGCTTCTAATAAGAAACCGAATTTCTCATTGGCCTCTTCATCGCTGATGCCGAGTATTTCGAAGACTTTTTTCTGCATATCCATATCGTGAATACGCACCGAACCGCCGCCCAGCTCACAGCCGTTTAATACCATGTCATAAGCGCGGGATAAACATTCGCCCGGGTTAGCTTCTAATTCTTCAACACTGCCTGATGGCGCGGTGAATGGGTGATGCAATGCATTCCAGCGCTCATCGCGTTCGTTCCACTCAAACATCGGGAAGTCGACTACCCATAGCGGTTTCCACTCGCGGGCTACCATGTCTAAATCGTGACCCAGTTTTACACGCAATGCGCCCATGGATTCATTAACCACATTGGCATTGCCTGCACCGAAAAATAATAAATCGCCGGTCTGGGTGCCGCTGCGTTTAATGATTTCATTCAGCGCTTCATCCGGCAGGAATTTAACAATGGGTGATTGCAGACCTTCACGCCCTGCATCCACATCATTCACTTTTATCCACGCTAAACCTTTGGCGCCATAGCGGCCGACAAATTCGGTATAGCCATCAATATCTTTACGGCTGAGTTTTGCACCCTCGGGCACGCGCAGTACAATCAGGCGCCCTTTCGGATCTTTAGCCGGGCCGGAGAATACTTTAAACTCCACGTCTTCCATTAAGTCGCCGATGTCTACCAGCTCCATATCGATACGCAAATCCGGCTTATCTGAACCGAAGCGATGCATAGCTTCTTTGTAGGTCATACGCGGGAACTTATGCGGTAGCGCCTCTTCTAAAACATGCGCGAATAAATCGCGAATCATGTTTTCAGGGCTTTTTCAAGGTGTCCGAGCCCTTGACTCTCTGGTGGGTTCTCGGTTGTTTGATTAATGCACTATAAAGGCTGGGGCGGGTAAATCAACTATCCCGTTGTGGGGGGGGGTTAGGGCTTATACCCACACAATCTGGTTTTAATATGAACTTGCAACATATCATGGCTTTAAGCTGGCTTGTTTGGCGAGGTCTAAAGTATCCTTAACCGTTTTAGTTGTTGGGTGATTTTCGCCTAAGCGGTTTATCAGTACATTAAGCGCTTTTTCATAGTAGCCAATGGCTTTATCGTATTGTCCTTTCAAGCGCCATGCTTCACCTAAATTATTCCAATCTATGGCTACATCAGGGTGATCTTCACCAAAGGTTTTCAGGTCACTGCTCAGCGCTTTTTCATAGTAGTCAATCGCTTTTTCGTATTGTCCTTTTGAGTGCCATGCTCCACCTAAATTATTCCAAAGCCTTGCTACGTTGGGGTGATCTTCGCCAAAGGCTTTCAGGTCACTGTTCAGTGCTTTTTCATAGTAGCTAATCGCTTTTTCGTATTGTCCTTTTGAGTGCCACGCTGAACCTAAATTATTCCAACGCATTGCTACGTTGGGGTGATCTTCGCCAAAGATTTTCAGGTCACTGCTCAGTGCTTTTTCATAGTAGTCAATGGCTTTATCGTATTGTCTTTTTGAGTGCCACGCTTCACCTAAATTATTCCAAAGCCTTGCTACGTTGGGGTAATCTTCGCCAAAGGTTTTCAGCTCACTGCTCAGCGCTTTTTCATAGTAGCCAATCGCTTTTTCGTATTGTCCTTTTGAGTTCCACGCTGAACCTAAATTATTCCAAAGCATTGCTACGATGGGGTGATCTTCGCCAAAGGTTTTCAGGCTACTGTTCAGTGTTTTTTCATAGTAGTCAATGGCTTTATCGTATTGGCCTTTTGAGTCCCATGCTAAACCTAAATTATTCCTAAGTATTACCACATTCGCCGAATTTTCACCCTCTTCTTTAATATAAAGTGCAAGCGCAAGTTCGTTTAGCTCAATTTCTTTATTGTATTTAGCTAAGGTGCCTGCAAGGCTCCCCGCTACGGCCAGATATAGGGGATTTTCTGGCCGGAGCTGAGCCGCTCTTAAATAATGTTTATAAGCCTTTTTGTAATCAATTTTTTCATTGGCAATTTCACCCCGCTCAAATGCGGCTTTTGCTGCACGTTTAATAGAATGCTCTGCCGCTTTTTCTATTTCAGCCAGTAGTTGATCGGCTTTACGGGTGTAGCCCAATTGTAAAGCGGCTTCGGCTTGTGCAAATCGTTTATCTTTATTATCGGCCTGTAACTCTCTTAAACTTTTAATGGTGTTTTCTAAAAATGCGATGCGTTGTTTATAGCTGTTTTGTAGATTGTTCTGGGTTGAAAGTTTGGCTTCAATTTTACTAATTTGATTTTCGAGCAACTGTTTTTTAAGTGTCAGGTTTTCTGTTTTTAGCGAGTGCAATGCGTTTAGTTCATTGCGCAGGTTCTGTTTTTCCTGCTTTAAAATTTTTCTGTGATCCTCAATGCTGTAGCCCGTAATATTAATATTGCCTGAACCCGCGTGGGTAACGGCGGTGGCACCGGATTGCAGGGTTTGATTAAGAGTGCCGGTTTTATTGGCTTCGGCGTGAGCACTAATTGGCGTTGATATAAGTGCGCTGAACAGAGTGAAAAAATAAAAATGCTGCTGATAATGAATTTGCATATTATTCAGCCTTTTTTTGCGTTGCGGGTAAACTTAAATTGATATCACCACTGCCAGTGTGGGTGGTGGCGGTTGCACCAGGCTCCAGTGTTTGATTGATGGTTGTCGTTGTTGAAGCCGCCGGTTCACCGGAGCTGTTATCAAGCAATGTAACGCTGGCCGTAATAAGTGCGACGATGATGCCACCGGCCACGGCAATCCAGGCTGTTTTTACTGAGGTGTCCATTTTTTTATCCTTAAAAATTTGATTATCATTTTAAATCAATAAGACATTATGGGATTTAATATAACAGATTTTAGCGACTTTGTTGGTAGCACGTATGCTGAGGTAAGTGTTTTGCGCGTCCCAAGGTTTTTAAATCATTATTGTTGGGGTTCGTGCCTCACCCCAACCTACTATTTTATGAGAAAATATTTACGCGCTAATAACGTGATTTTAATATTTCCTGAATTCAGGTTTAATAAAAAGCCCTCACAGGGAGGGCTTTTTTACATCGTAAAAACTAAGCAACGTTTTTATTGATACCATCAAGAGTTGTACGGAGACTGCTTATTGCATTATCAGCTCTTGGTGGTATGGGTGGTTATGGGGACAGGGCGCTAAACAGCAGCGGACTGTCCCGAGGGCGCTATGAGTCATAGCTAATTTAGCTTTAAGCCTCACCCACCGGCTTACGCAGTTTAATATTTAACTCTTTCAACTGCGCAGCAGACACACCCGACGGTGCATCCGTCAACAAACACGCCGCCGTCTGCGTTTTTGGGAAGGCCATTACATCTCGAATAGAACTCGCGCCGGTCATCAACATAATCATTCTGTCTAAACCAAAGGCTAAACCGGCATGTGGAGGGCAACCGTATTTCAGCGCTTCTAATAAGAAACCGAATTTCTCATTGGCCTCTTCATCGCTGATGCCGAGTATTTCGAAGACTTTTTTCTGCATATCCATATCGTGAATACGCACCGAACCGCCGCCCAGCTCACAGCCGTTTAATACCATGTCATAAGCGCGGGATAAACATTCGCCCGGGTTAGCTTCTAATTCTTCAACACTGCCTGATGGCGCGGTGAATGGGTGATGCAATGCATTCCAGCGCTCATCGCGTTCGTTCCACTCAAACATCGGGAAGTCGACTACCCATAGCGGTTTCCACTCGCGGGCTACCATGTCTAAATCGTGACCCAGTTTTACACGCAATGCGCCCATGGATTCATTAACCACATTGGCATTGCCTGCACCGAAAAATAATAAATCGCCGGTCTGGGTGCCGCTGCGTTTAATGATTTCATTCAGCGCTTCATCCGGCAGGAATTTAACAATGGGTGATTGCAGACCTTCACGCCCTGCATCCACATCATTCACTTTTATCCACGCTAAACCTTTGGCGCCATAGCGGCCGACAAATTCGGTATAGCCATCAATATCTTTACGGCTGAGTTTTGCACCCTCGGGCACGCGCAGTACAATCAGGCGCCCTTTCGGATCTTTAGCCGGGCCGGAGAATACTTTAAACTCCACGTCTTCCATTAAGTCGCCGATGTCTACCAGCTCCATATCGATACGCAAATCCGGCTTATCTGAACCGAAGCGATGCATAGCTTCTTTGTAGGTCATACGCGGGAACGGATGCGGTAGCGCCTCTTCTAAAACATGCGCGAATAAATCGCGAATCATGTTTTCAGTGACTTCCATTACCTGATCTTCATTCATAAATGACGTTTCAATATCAATCTGCGTAAACTCAGGCTGACGATCGGCGCGTAAATCTTCATCGCGGAAACAACGCACGATTTGATAATAACGATCCATGCCCGACATCATTAATAACTGCTTAAATATTTGTGGCGACTGGGGCAATGCAAAGAACTCGCCCTGATGGGTACGGCTGGGCACCAAATAATCACGCGCACCTTCGGGGGTGGCTTTAGTCAGCATGGGGGTTTCAATATCCCAGAAACCATTGTCTTCTAAGTAGCGGCGAATAAAGCCCGATACCTGTGAGCGCATGCGCATGCGCTGCTGCATTTCATTACGGCGTAAATCGATGTAACGGTATTTGAGGCGAATATCTTCGTGCACGCCCTGATCATCCTGCTGGAATGGCGGAGTTTCAGCCGCGTTTAACACTTCCAGCTCTAAACCCAGCAGTTCAATTTTTCCCGATTTCAAATTCGGGTTAATGACAGATTCATCGCGCAAACGCACTTTGCCTTTTACTTTCAGCACAAATTCATTACGCACACGTTCCGCCAGTGCAAACATCTCTGCACGATCCGGATCGAAAACCACCTGCACCAAACCTTCACGATCACGTAAATCAACAAAGATCACGCCTCCGTGGTCACGACGACGGTTGACCCATCCACATAATTCTATTTCTTGATCGACCAGTGTTTCATCAACCTGACCACAGTAATGACTGCGCATAATAAATTCCAGAAGTTAAACTTGAAAATTAGCTTAAAGGCCCAACACAAAACAGGACCTTAAAAAGGGCGAATATTATAAGGTGCGAGGAGGATTTAGCCAAATGAATCGTTAACTTATCAGTATTTAAATTACACTGAACAACTGTGCTGTGCCTACTGCTTTGACCTGATTAACATGAAAAGGAAGCATTAGACAAGCCTTCAAATAAGGCGATAGAGGTGTATATTCAATAGAGTTCTATGCATTATAGAGACTATCACACACTACACCAGATGCATCGGGTGTAGTGTGTGATTACGCAAAACGTTAGTTAATCACGCTTAACACAGTTAGCATAATAGGTCACCGTTGCAGGCCAGTCTGAGAATACACCGAGTACACCCACATCCTTCGCCAGCACATCCAGCATTTTCATTGTGTCACCGTCATTATTAATGGCCTCTGTGGTGGTCTGGTAATACCAGCCGCCGCCTTCTTTTAACAGGCCAGAGCGTTCCAGTGTCCAGGTAATAATGTCCAGTCCCGCACCTTTGGCATATTTCGTATACTCCGATGGCACAATATTACCGTAGTTATCCAGCGTCACCAGTGCCCACATGGGCGGAGCAATAATTTGGACGCCCTGAGCTGCCAGTTCATCCATATTGGCCTGCGTTGCGGTAAATGCAGGGTCTTCATAAACCCGATCATCCAGATAAACTGCCTGCTCACCAAATGCCGGTTCATTATTTATCCAGTAAAGAATATCCGGCAGATTAAATGACTGGGCAAACACATTTTTTGCATCAACACCGGCCTGATAATATTCATTAATCATTTGCTGGGCATAATCCTGTTGTGTGTAAGTTCCCTGATAAGGCATTTCAACATTCGGAATCTTCAACTCCGGTGTCATTTTTACGCCGAGCTTTTTAAATAACTCAATGCTTTCACGGTGCGTCATTAAGGTGCCAGTGCCAGTGTATAAATCCGTGCGCCAACTCGCTGTGGCATTGATGTAATCCGCTACATTAGTTGCATCGGGATTGGATGCATCCATTTTTCCTTTTAAGGTTTTAAACTCTGCCAGCGTTATATCACTGGTACAGCATTGTGCACTGGCGGGGGTGATGGTTTCGCCGGTTAATGGGTCAATAACCGCCGGTGTAAACGGCTTCGAACATTTGCTGGCCAGTGGTGTTTCTAAAATATTGGTAGTTGTGTGCAAGTCACATTGTGAGTGCCGACAAACCAGCTCTTTATCTTCGGTAAAAGTGACATCGCATTCTACAATCCCCGCTCCCATTCGTGCAGCAGCTTCGTACGATTCTCTGGTGTGTTCAGGAAATTGCATTGCCGCGCCGCGATGGCCTATAGAAAAATCAGTTTTTCTGAATTTCTTGTTACCACAGGATTCCAGTTTCTGTTTTAACGAGCTTTCATCCATATCAGAAACTAAATAATAGGGTCTTACACCAACGCGAGCCTGACTATTTTTTTGTTGAGTATTGTGTTCAGGTTTTTTTTCAAAATAATCTCTATTAGTTTCCGGTGTTGCACTGATTGAGCCAGATGCAGACAACATAGTGAAAATTAATAATGGTTTTATTAAACGCATTTTCAGTTCTCCATTTTTATTTTAAGTAGTGGTGATTCCACAAATTAAGGCTATTTTTATTTTGTGTAGGTAATGTGAAGGGAGAATTTTTATTTTATGAATATTGAGTTTTATGCGCTGTGTTTTTTATAAAAACCTTACTGATCTAGAAAAAAATTATTCACCATGTCATTAATTTTTAATATTTTTATTGTATAGACTTAAAAATGAGTGAAAAATCTGCATTAATAATAGAAGGCGGTGCGATTCGTAGTATTTTTTCTGCAGGCTTACTGGATGGATTTAAACAGTATAAGTTTAATCCATTTGATTTTTATATCGGTGTTTCTGGTGGTGCATATAATTTACTGAATTATATTAATCAACAATCACTATCGAGTCACTTGATCTACAAAAGACTTATCAATGACGCTAAATTTATTAATACAAAACGCTATTTAAAAGGTGGTCACTTAATTGATATTGATTATTTAAATCAGAATATTTTTAATCATCATGGATTTTCTTTTCATGTGGATGACAATGATTTTCGTAAGCTACATATCGTAACAACGAGTGTTGACTCAGGTCTGGCAAATTATATTCAATCATCTAAAAAAAACATTAATGCCCTGCTAAAGGCTACGGCTGCATTACCCTTGTTATATCGTGAATTCCCGAAAGTTGAAGGTATCAAAATGACCGATGGTGGTATTGCCGATGGCATACCCGTTAAGCAGGCAATTCGAATGGGCGCAACGCGTATTCTTGTTGTGCGATCACGGCACCATGCTTATAAAAAAACAGATACTTTAATGCATCGCTATATCCGCTGGCGATTGCGGCGTTTTCCATGTTTGGTCAACACCATGAAAGAGAGACTGGATATTTATCACAATACCATCGCACTGATTAATCAGCCACCTGAGGGTATTGAAATTATCGAGGTCTGCCCGCCCACCGATTTTAAGATGCCCCGTTTTAGTTGCAAACCGGACTTGCTTGAACAAGGTTATCAGTTGGGGAAGGTGTATTCCGGTCATGTTATTAAACAATGGTGTTAATTTAAAAATAGCCACTCATCTCTGCTACATAATTTACTCAATCATATCTCTGATTTTTTGAATGCAATTTTATATGCTGCAAGCAAATAAACGCTCAAGCAAGGAATATCACAAAACCGTAATTAGAATTTCATGTGTTTGTCATCAGCCGACTGGACAATCCGTTTCTGTCGCTACCCGATAAAAGTCTGGAGTGACGACCAAATACAAATTTAAATGAGAAGGTTTATCACATGAAAATCAAATTATCTGTTTTAAGCAGTGCTATAGCATTGTCAATGGCTAGCGGTGCATTTGCTGGTAGCACTCAAACTATTCCTTCACACCAGGCTCAAAATGCCTGGTTTGTACAGGGCGTTGAAGCTATCAAAAATCGCCCTGCTGTAAGAGGTCACAAAAAAGCAAAGAATATTATTCTTTTTGTTGGCGATGGTATGGGCGTCTCGACAGTGACTGCGGCGCGTATTCTCGAAGGCCAGCTTAAGGGCATGTCAGGCGAAGAAAATATGCTGAGCTTTGATATGTTCCCGTATACGGCGATGTCTAAAACCTATAATGCTGATGCACAAACACCGGATTCAGCAGGCACAATGACCGCAATGATGACCGGCGTTAAAACCGATATCGGTGTTATCGGTGTTGATGAGCAGGCCAACCGCGGTGACTGTAAGTCAACCTTCGGGCATGAGCTGGTAACGGCTCTCGACCTTGCAGAAATTGCCGGTAAATCTACTGGTGTGATTTCAACTGCGCGCATTACACACGCCACACCTGCAGCCACTTACGCCCGTTCTGCAGATCGTAACTGGGAAGATATTTCCGATATGCCAGCCGAAGCAGTAGCAGAAGGCTGTGTTGATATTGCCACGCAATTAGTTGAATACGAAGCCATGCTCAAAGATCGCTTCCCTTCAGCGACAGATGTTGATGGTATTGACCTGGTAATGGGTGGCGGTCGCCGTCACTTCCTGCCTAAAAATGCAGATTTTAACAGCCCCGATGCCCGTAGTGCTGTAGAAGGTGACCGTACCGATGGACGCGATCTGACGGCAGAATGGCAGGCAAACTATACTGACGGCGTTTATGTTTTTGATCAGGCGGGTTTCGATGCCATTGACCCTGAATCAACGTCAAAGGTATTTGGCTTATTCAACGAGTCTCACATGCAGTATGAAGCGGATCGCGGCAACGATATTGCCGGTGAGCCTTCATTAACCGAGATGACTGAGAAAGCGGTAAAAATGCTGGATAATAACGATAAAGGCTATTTCCTGATGGTAGAGTCCGGTCGTATCGATCATGGTCATCATGCAGGCAGTGCATCAACCGCCTTAACCGATACCATTGAAATGGCGAAAGCGGTACAGGCCGCTATCGATACAGCCGACATGGAAAACACCCTGATTATGGTCACTGCTGACCATAGCCACGTGTTTACTATTGCCGGTTATCCCAAGCGTGGCAACCCGATTCTGGGCAAAGTTGTGAGTGTGGGTAAGGATACGCCTGAACTGGCGGCAGATGACCTGCCATACACCACACTGGGCTATGCCAATGGACGCGGCTTCCGTGATTTGGGTACTGAAACCAATGCGGATGCGACTTATGGTTTACCCATTAGCGCGGGACGTGCTGACCTGACTGCGGTTGATACCGAAGCACCGGGGTTCCATCAGGAAGCGTTGATTCCACGCGGCTCTGAAACCCATGCGGGTGAAGACGTTGTGATTTACGGCAAAGGCCCGGGCGCTCAAATGGTGGGTGGTACTCAGGAACAGAGTATTGTTTTTCACGTAATGAATGCAGCTGCCAAGTTAGAGAAGAAAGCTGATAAAGCACTGCGTCGTGATGAACATTACATGGGACGTAATGATGACTAATACCGCTTTGCATATTGCAAACGGTAAGTTAAAGGCAGGGAACATTGTGTTCCCTGCCTTTTTATTGTTTGTTAATTTATTTAAAAAACCTTCGCCTTTGTTGATGTTAACACTGGCTTTAGTATCGACCCCGATTAAAGCAGACCCTGTATGCACCAGCTCACCTGAGCTTATCGGTGTTCGTTATGAACAGCAGGTGAAAGATATAAACGCTGGCAGGAAAACTCTCGCAGTAATGGAACTGTGGCGTGATGGAAACCGTGTTATGCATGTGTACCCAGATCGCAGGTTAGCTGAGCAATGGGAACAGGCCGAGTCGGGCGCTTTGCATTTGACGATCTGGCATGATGAAGATAAACAGGGCATTGAGTATATGCCAGAAGATTTAGGTTCACGTGCGGCTCCATCGCAATGGGCTGAAAAATGGCAACTGGTGTCTGAAAAGCTCATCCAGTCGCTGGCGCTTAACAGTGCAAATAAAGCGGATTGCGAAGCGACTCTAAAAGCGCAGCAGAAAACAGCGACGCATCAAATAATTCTGGAATGGAATCAACACCTGCAATTACCCAGCCGTTTTACCGTTAGCACAACAGCTAAAGTTGAAAGCTGGATAGCGAAAGAGGTGATAAATGATCCACAAAAAATCCGCCGGTTTTTTGCGCAGCGTGAAGCTTATAAAACAACGGATTATATTGATATTGGTGACAATGAATCAGACCCCTTTCTGCGCAAAATGATTCATCTGGGTTTTGTCTCCCACGGAGCCAGCGGTTTTTATGATGCTGATGGGCATACTCTGAAAAATCATAGTCATTAAACTCAGCCTGAGATCACAGCCTAAGATCACAGCCAGGGAATACAACTTGAACACGTGTTATATGACAGCGTTAAATCGCTGTCATATAACATTTACGATACCGAAACAACACTGTCATTTCATATTGCTATTGTCCGCAAAACACAATGGCAGATTTTTTATGACTGACGATTTATTGCTGTATATCATCATCACGCTGATGGCAGGTTTCATACTGTTACGAAAGCTCTATATTCGTCTTCAGCTATCGCAGGCCAAGCACCCTTCTCTGCGCGGGCATGCCAAAATGTCACGGCGGGTTGCCAGACTGATTCCTTTTTTTCAATACGATAAAAACCAGTTTTTTAACAGTGATGGAGCCTGCGCCGATATTATTAAGCAGCGACGTGAAGGTATGGAAAACTTGCGTCAAAAATTTCAACAAAGCACACCAGAAGGGCTCGCCTGTAATGCATCACTGCAAAGCAGCATTTCAGATGTACAGTTTACCCGGGCTTATCGCGTGCCGTTTCCTTATCGAGACTTTCTGCCTGAAGAATTCAAAGTCGGTTCCATTGTTGATGAAACCAATGGCGTCAGCATAAAAGATACTGACGGTAACTGGCGATATGATGTCTCCGGCTCCTATGGCGTTAATGTATTCGGTTACGATTTTTATAAGTCGTGTATGGCAGAGGGTTTTGAGCAGGTGAAAAAGCTCGGCCCGGTGCTTGGCGCGTATCATCCTGTAATTGAAGAAAATGTTGAAAAACTCAAAGCCATTTCCGGCCTGGATGAAGTGTCGTTTCATATGTCCGGCACCGAAGCGGTAATGCAGGCGGTGCGACTTGCCCGCTATCACACCGGGCGCAGTCATCTGGTGCGTTTCTGCGGCGCATATCATGGCTGGTGGGATGGCGTGCAGCCGGGTGTCGGTAATCAGCGCAACACTCGAGATGTTTACACGCTGGCCGATATGAGTGAGAAAACATTGCAGGTATTACGCACCCGTAAGGATATTGCCTGTGTGCTGATTAACCCGTTACAGGGGCTGCATCCCAATGCGGATGCGTCCAGCGATGCATCTCTGATTGCCAGTACGCGCACCGCCGGTTTCAATCGCAAAGCCTATACCGCATGGCTGCAACAGCTCAGGCAGGTGTGTACCGAACAGGGCATTGTTTTAATTATGGATGAGGTGTTCTGTGGCTTTCGCCTTGCTTATCGCGGAGCGCAGGCATATTACGACCTGCAGGCGGATATTGTTACCTATGGTAAAACCCTGGGGGGTGGCCTGCCGGTGGGGGTTGTCTGCGGCCGCCATCAACTGATGAAACGGTTTCGTGAAGATCGCCCCGCCAATATCTCTTTCGCTCGCGGCACCTTTAATTCTCATCCTCATGTCATGGCCACCATGAACGCATTTTTAAAACGCATCGAAGCGCCAGAGTATCAGCTGATCTATGAGCAGGCCGATGCTTTGTGGAATGCGCGTGTCTCAAGTTTAAATGCGGCACTGCAGAGAAATGCTCTGCCGGTAAAAATCGTTAACTTACATTCCATCTGGACCATCACCTACACCTTACCTTCACGTTACAACTGGATGTTTCAGTTTTATCTACGTGCCGAAGGGCTTGAACTGAGCTGGGTCGGTAGCGGGCGTTTTATTATGAGCCTGAACTACAGTGACAGTGATTATTCAGAAGTAGAGCAACGATTTCTGCACGCCGCAAAGACCATGCAAGCAGATGGCTGGTGGTGGCAATCGGCGCACCTGACTAACCGCTGGATTAAACGACAGATGCTCAAAGACATTATTCGTGCCTGGTTCGAAAAGCATCACAAACCCCTTGCAGATCAGCAATCGACACCCCTTGAAACCGCATTAAACCCCGTGACAAAAAAGGTGCAGGAACAATGATTGATAGCCTATCCGCTGTAACTGACAAAGCTAATGTGAATGAGTGCTTTCGTCATCGTCTTCGCCAGGAATTCGAGCAATACCTGAAGCGGGCACAACTTCAATATCCAGCCGCTGACTGTTTACAGGTTGACCTGCATTGCCATGACCACAACAGTGATGTCCCCGACGAATTATGGGGGCGCCTGTTGCAACTGCCGGAAACCTGGTTAAAAACAAAGAAGCTGGCAAAAGTATTACGCAATCATGGCAGCGATGTGGTGACGGTAACCAATCATAACAATGCACGCTCCTGCTGGGAATTACAGGATAAAGGCATTGATGTGCTGGTCGCTGCCGAGTTCACCTGTTACTTCAATGAATACAAGCTGTTTGTCCATGTATTAACGTATGGCTTCGACCGGCAACAGGAAAAAATACTGAATGAAAAGCGGCACAATATCTATGACTTTGTGCGCTATGCGGCAGCAGAGAATATCCCCCTGATTCTGCCCCACCCCCTGTACTTTTATACTCGTAATGAAAAAATAGACCTGTCACTGTTTGAAAAATTTGCAGTCATGTTTGAGCGCTTCGAAGTGCTCAACGGGCAACGCGATACCTGGCAGAGCGTGTTAACACTAAACTGGGCGCGCAGCCTGACAGAAGAAAAAATTCTGGCCTATGCCGACAAGCATAAACTCGACCCAGCTGAATTTGGCGTTGATCCATCCCGGCCAAAAGTGTTAACCGGCGGCTCTGATTGCCATATGGGGATTTTTGCTGGCCAGTGTGGCTCCTATCTCTATGTTCCGAATTTACAAAACAAACTGCAAACAAACAAACCTTCAGAACTGGCGTTGGAAGCCATCAAAAAAGGTCACATCATGCCTTTTGGGCAGGTAGCTGAAAACCAGAAACTGAATATCGCATTACTCGATTATATTTCGCAGGTCGCTACCCGAATTGAAGATCCCGGCTTGTTGCGCTTGATGTTTCACCGCGGTGAAATCTCTGACAAGGTGTTATGTTTTATTATCGGCAACCTTTTACTTGAAATGCAGAAGCACAAAAACACACAAAAATTTTTCAAGTTTGTGCATAAGGCGCTATCCGGAAAAAAACCGGGCAAGCTGGTGAAATGGAAAATTAAAAAAGAATACCGCTTTTGCATCGACCAACTCGAACGTATTGCCGATGCCCGTAATACCAGATCACCAGAGGAGTATATCGACACGGTTAATAATGCGATATCAGAATTATACCGTGATCTGAACCAGCTGATTATCAAGCGCACCAAAAAGTCGCTTGAAAATCGTAGCGGCACGCCATTGAGTGCTTTTTCAACCGCCGAGATCACACGTAAATTTGAAGTGCCATTACAGCTGACAAAATTGCTAAAAGGCGGCAGCAATGCATCTGATATGAGCGGATTCAACATGGGTCAGTTATTAGATAGCCTGAGTTTTCCAGTGCTGATCAGCATTATTCTGACAGGTGCCACCCTGGGGAGCACTCGCCTGCTCTACCAGAATCGCCAGTTTTTAAATGACTTTTCCAACAGCCTTGGGGAAAACCAGCATCCGAAACGCGCCCTTTATTTAACCGATACACTGCGGGATAAAAACGGGGTTTCCAGTTCCCTGTCTGCCAAACTCAAATATATACAGGAAGCGGATATGCCGGTGGATTTTCTTATCTGCCATGAAGAGGCTGAAGCGGAATCTCACCTGCACGTTGTTAAACCCATCACGTCTTTTTCATTACCCGAATTTGGCGAGCAAGAATTTCGCATGCCTGATTTGATGCAGATTGCAAAGCTATTTTATGAAGGCAGTTATGATCGCATTGTATGCTCCACCGAAGGACCGATGGCACTGGTGTCAATATTTATTAAACACATGTTTAATGTGCCGGGCTTTTTCTTTATGCACACCGACTGGCTGGATTTTATCCGCGATACAACCGAACTCAACCCCCATGAGCTGGATCGTATTCGCCGCGCCCTGCGTGTGTTCTACAAACTTTATGACGGTGTTTTTGTGCTTAATTCCGAGCACCGTGAATGGCTCATCGGCCACCAGATGATGCTCGATGAAGACAAGGTTCACCTCACTGCCCATCATACTCAACAAGCCGATGACGGCATTGTCGGCATTGATAAATCCAGCCTGTTTAAGGATGCCACACCAGCAACACCGGTTATGTTATATGCCGGCCGCCTCAGCAAAGAAAAAGGCATACTCGATCTACCGGCTATTATGGATAAAGTCAGACAAAAGATACCGGATATCCGCCTGGTCATCGCCGGCACCGGCCCGGCGGAAAACGAGTTAAGGCGAGCTTTGCCGGAAGCACATTTCACTGGCTGGGTTGATAAGCGCACAATTGCCAGCCTGTATAAAGGGCTTGATCTGTTTGTCTTTCCCTCGACGTTTGATACCTTCGGTAATGTCATTCTCGAAGCCAATGTTTATGGTATGCCGGTGATCGCCTATAACTGCAAGGGTCCGAAAGACCTTATTGTGGATGGCGTAAGCGGCTATCTGGTGGAAAATACTGATGGCATGGCAGCCTGTATTATTAATCACTTTTCATCACAGACGGATCGCAAACAGATGCAGCACAACGCAATGTTACGCGCCGAACAATATCAGGCCGAACCGATAATGAAGCAGTTTATGCGTGATATGGGGCTGGCGGATGAGATGCAAGATAGCAAACAGGTCGATACCGATAATGCGTCAATTGCGCCACAACTTAAACAAGTTTCGGTGGCCTGATTAACCATGAACCCCGTCCGTTTACTCAGCCAGCAGGAGCAACTTAATTTTCTGCTCACCAACCGTATCCCGCGCCGATTGCTCACCCGTTTTATGGGCTGGTTCAGCCGGCTGGAAAATCCGCTGCTAACTTACCTGTCGATTGCTGTGTGGAAGCTGTTCGCTGATGACCTTGATTTGTCAGAAGCCAGCAAAACCCGCTTTCGCAGTTTACATGACTGTTTTATCCGTAAGTTAAAATCGGGGGCCAGACCTGTCGATAACAACGCAGGTGTCGTTATCAGCCCCTGCGATGCAATCGTCGGTGAATGTGGCCGCATTAACGGCACGACAGTGTATCAGGCCAAGGGCTTTCCCTATGAATTAGGCGAATTGATTCCGGATAAAATTCTGCAGGAAAAATATCGCAATGGAATTTATGTCACCCTGCGCCTGAAATCCTCCATGTACCACCGCTTTCATGCGCCACTGGATGGCAGCGTAAAACGGGTCACCTATATTTCCGGCGACACCTGGAATGTCAACCCGATTGCGCTGAAAAGAATCGAAAAGCTCTATTGCCGGAATGAACGCGCGGTGATGCAGCTGCATACCGAAGATGAAGATAAAAGCATCACCCTGGTACCGGTGGCAGCCATTTTAGTTGCCAGTATGAAATTTCACTGTCTGCAAAACGATCTCGACCTTAAATATAAAGGACCGAACCGGATTCAATGCGATGCCCGTTATGACAAAGGTGATGAGCTCGGTTACTTTCAGCACGGTTCTACGATTATTTTATTTGCCACTGCTCATTATGAACTGCAAGCCGATATTGTGACAGGTCAACGCATACAAATGGGGCAGGCACTGCTCACAGAAAAAACAAACCAGACAATCAACGACTGAAAAAGCGAGGAATACTATGAATTTCTTTGAAGAACTGAAACAACAACGCTGGGATGACCACCGTTACTATCATCATAATCGCGTTAACCAGAGCCTGCATTTTTTAAGTGCACTGTGTTTTTTAACCAGCTATGTACTGATATTTATCAATCCGGTTGCAGCGGTCATGGTGGGCTGGCTGCTGGCCATGGTACTGCGCCAGAGCGGGCACTTTTTCTTTGAGCCAAATAGCTATGATGAGGTTAATCAGGCCAGTCATGAATATAAAGAAAGTGTAAAGGTTGGTTATAACCTGCGCCGTAAAGTGGTTCTGCTCTCTATCTGGGTTTCCATCCCGAGTACGCTGTACTTTACACCTTCGTATTTTGGTTTAATGCAAGCCTACACAGACATAAATGGCTTTATGTATAACACGGCAATATTGTGGCTGATTGTCGGTGCAGGTGCACTGCTGTTCAGAACCATTCATTTGTTTTTTATTATGGGCATTCAATCCGGCCTGGTATGGTTTACCAAAATTCTCACTGATCCGTTCCACGATGTGAAAATTTATTTTAAAGCCCCTTATTATTTATTTAAGGGTGAAATGTATGATGAGATGACCGACTGGTACGACAGCAAGCAGGTAGCTGAGCTGCATCGTTAATCCTGCCTATGACGTTTACACGAGGCACGGAATTTAAAAAACAGCATTTAATCCGCAAATAAACGCTAAGCTCGCAAATAACATCAAAATACTCAGAAAAAATTATTTGCGTTCTTTAGCATGAACATGTGGAGGATAATTTTGATTTTTAGATTAATGCTTTTTATGCAAAGTTGATAAGCGTCATACTGATACTCAACCAGACACCAACGGTAAAATAAGGCGTGATCCATAAAGCTTCTTTTTTCCATACGGCCCAGTCACTGGTTTGCACACGCCGACGCAGTGCATCACTCATGCCTTCAGAAAAAGTAAAATATTGCTGACCGTTTTCTGAACCTTCTTTCTGGCGGGAGAGATACATAGGGATATCAATAAACAACATAATATAGGCGCTGCCGACACAGCTAATAATACCCACCAACATTAACACCTGATAGAAGCCGCTAAGCTCAACAAGACCATAGCTAAAGCAGGCCGTGGCAAGCGCAATCATAATCACCCAGACCGATTCTTCCATGGCATGCCAGAAATGGTTCTGGCTAAGTGTGGCATACCAGCAGCAGGCCTGAGCAATAACAATCAGTGGCACAATGGAGTAGGCCACATAAATAATCAATGTTGAATCTAAAAATAACCCCAGATCGAAAATCAATAAGGCACATTGAACACTGAAACTGACTTCGGCAATGGTCGCAGCACTACGCCCGAGCACCACAGACGAAAGCGGCGTATCAAAAAGGCAATAGCGTTCCAGATCAATACGTGGATAAAATGACCGGAATGCACATATAGAGACATAGATACCGGATAGAATGGGTTGTAAATAAGAGAGCGTTTGTGTTTCGGGGCGAAACCAGATGGCCGTTAACCAGACTAAGGTATTGAGAACGGCTATACCGCAAAGAAATTTCCACCAGACATAGGTTCTATTCATGGCTGTGCTCTTTAAAATGGCCAGAGATTGTTTCTAATAATTTATCGAAAGCTCAGCGATCAATAAATTCATATAAATATAATTTTATTTTAATAAATATGAAATAAAAGTATGGTTTATGATTTTCAGAAAATCAATACCTGAACCGGACTTGTCTAATGAGAGATGACAAAGTCGCAGAGGAAGTTGCGGTATATCAAGGGTTTTATATGTACATTTTAATGATAGTAGAAATCGTTCTGCATCCTGTCTACCTTTGAAGTTTATAGTGGGACCTACCAGCTTCTGCAAATATTTCAGCGCTGATAACTTATCGCATTTACCCAGATAGGCCTTACCCAGGTGGTAATATACCAGGCACTGCCCGAACGACATACGCTCGTCTTTTATCGATGCCGTAATGGCCTTTTCATACTCATTGTGTTTGTAATAAAATCCTTACTTAGTCTGGAGTGTCCATATGAACAACGTAGATAACGGGCTTTAAACATTGCAAATTTAAACATGCTCTGCATGGCCCGAAGGGTAAAACTCAGGACAAGTTTTATAATCTAGTGCCCCTGAATTACTTAAAGGCGCTGGCTCCCCGACCAATGCAATAGTCATGGGCATTCGGGGATGACAATATTTTTGCTCTTTAAAATCACTGGTGTCCCGTTAATTATTTTTAAAAGTGTATTACTACCCCGACACGAAAACGTTTTATGACTTTAATACTTCAGTTAGACATGAAACTAGAAAAACACTTCGTCATACCTGGGTCGGCAGGTCCAGGTATCCAGTGTCTGTCGGTCTTTCAAAGCCACTAGATTCCTGCCTTCGCAGGAATGACGACATATTTTAAGTTAACGGGACATATATGCTTTAAAATGTAATTTTAAAAACAAAACTAAAGCCTTGCACTAAAGTACATAGTTTTTACTAGCGTACTGAAACAATAAAAGAACTATGAACTTATTATGACCTTAAAATTGCAGGCATTTATTTAATGGCACTTAACTTTATTGAAAAAACTGATAACGATTATATGATACCGCGATCAGGCTTTAAACTAATGCACATACTGACTATCGAAGTAAACACAGACAATATAGTGCTTACAAAAAGCCCCATCACAATACTCTTAAATTTAATTATGCTAAATATACGGTCGTAAAAACATGACAAAAAAATCAATTTTAATTACCGGCTGTTCAACAGGCATCGGCTTACATACAGCACTACAACTACACCAGCAGGGCTACCAGGTATTTGCCAGCGCACGTAAATCAGAAGATGTTGAGCACCTAAAGCAACTCGGGCTAAATAGCCTGCAACTGGATTTAGACGACTCTTTGTCGATTAAAAATGCCCTCATTCGCATTCTCGACCAGACCGACGGCAAACTTTATGCCTTATTTAATAACGGTGCCTATGGCCTTGCCGGCGCAGTTGAGGATTTAAGCCGCGATGCATTGCGCGCACAATTTGAAACCAATTTATTTGGCACAATGGAATTAACTAATCTGGTTTTGCCGATTATGCGCAAGCAGGGTTATGGCCGCATTATTCAAAACAGCTCAGTATTAGGCTTTGCTGCCATGCCCTATCGAGGCGCTTATAATTGCAGCAAGTTTGCACTGGAAGGTATTAGCGATACTTTACGACAGGAACTTGATGGCACAAATATTTTTGTAAGCCTAATTGAACCCGGCCCGATTATAAGTGATTTTAGAAAAAACGCATTTCGGGCATTTAAAAAATATATTAATTCCGAAAGTAGCATTCATAAACCTCAATATGATTCGATGTTAGAACGATTAAATAAAGAAGGCCCCGCCGCGCCATTTACCCTTGGGCCCGAAGCGGTGTGCGAAAAAGTGCTGCATGCACTACAAGCAAAAAAACCGAAGATACGTTATTACGTTACCAAGCCGACTTATATTATGGGTTACTTAAAACGTATTTTAAGTTCGCGCATGATGGATAAGGTTTTAATAAAAGCCGGTGGAGGAGGCAAGCGCTAATTTTTTTACCTGCCTGTAGGCGCGAGCCGTATTTCATTTGATAATTTAAAAAGTTAAAACATTGGTATCAATATGTGCCAGTGCTTCATCATAGGCTTTTCGAGTAATATCACGCTTCGGCTGCCCCAAATAATAACCCTGCACATAATCTGCGCCAAAACTTTTTAGCATTTCTAATGTTGCAGCATCCTGCACATATTCTGCAGTGGTTTTTTTATGCAACGTTTTGGCAATTTGAATCATTGATTGCACCATCGCCTGATCGACAGGATCTTTTACCATGTCAGTAATAAAATCGCCGTCTATTTTTAAAATATCAACCGGCAAACGTTTTAAATAATTAAATGAGCTAAAACCAACACCAAAATCATCAAGCGCAAACTGGCAGCCCAGCGCTGATAACTCCTTTATTGTTTCGCTGGCTTTCTCAATATGTCGAACAGCAGTTTGCTCAGTTATTTCAAAAACTATATGTTCTGGGTCAACATTATATTGCAAGATATAGCGCTTAATTTTATCAATTAAATCACTAGCCTCAAAAATTCTGCCTGATAGATTAATCGACAAATAAACATCTCTGCCATCGGCTTTTAATTCCGACAGTTTACGCAGTGCATTGCGCACCACCCAGTAGTCTATATCTATCGCCACACCTAAACGTTCGGCGGCGGGTAAAAATGCATTCGGGTGAATGGTTTCATCTTCAGTAACCATTCTTAATAGCACCTCATAGTGCTCTTCTTTTTCACCGTGCAAACTAACAATGGGCTGATAAAACAACGTAAAATAATCATTTTGAATAGCATCGCTAATGCGCTTTGACCAACTGATATCTGCACTTTTTCGCAGCTCTTCCTGCTCGGACAAATCAAACATATGGTAACGATTACGACCTTCCGATTTCGCGTGAAAACACGACATATCAGCCTGCGAAAAAACCTCCTCCGCAGTAAAGTCATCACCTTCAATTAACACCACCCCAATAGAACAATAAATATTAAAAGCCTGCCCCGCCTCTACAAACACAAATTGCTGCATAGCTTTTAAAATAGATTCCGCAATAATTCGTGCATCACGCTCTTTTATCGATCTCGCTATAATGGTAAATTCATCACCACCAAACCGGGAAATAACATCATCTGCTCTAATTCTATTCTTTAATAAGTCAGCAACCTGCTTTAATAATCTATCCCCTGCTGCGTGCCCAAGATTATCATTAACATGCTTAAACTGATCGAGATCAATAAACAATAGCGCACTACTGTCATTTTCATCTATGTTTCGCTGTACTTCCTGTTTTAACTGAATATTAAAATTATGTTTATTTAATAATCCGGTTAATGCATCATAATTTGCCAGCTTTCTTAATTCTTCATCGCGACTTTTCAATGCTTTAATCGTTGTATTCAATGCATTAGCAATAGCAACAATTTCTTGATCCCCCTCACCAGACACGTGTACATTAATCTCACCTTTTGCCAGTTGCTCTAAAGGTTTTTTCATATTAATTAAAGGCCGAAGCGAACGTTTAATTAAAATTCGCCCGAAAAAAGCAGCCATAAAAAATAGCGCGGCAACGGCAACACTGCCCACTATAATATTCTTTTTTAATTTATTTTTATACTGACTAAAATCGAGACCTAGCTCTAAATACCCAATGATCTTATAGTTTTCAATCGCATCTTCTTCAAGATCAAAATCCATCATACTGTCTGAGCGAATAGATCGAGTTACAATAGGGGCGGCCACCTGAAACAACGAAAGACTACTATCCGCTGTTTGAATAAACACGGGTTCACTCGTGTCAATATTAAGACGCAACTTTTCAATAATAGATGAACTTAATTGCGGAACTTTTACGCCTTCAATATTGCCAGAATTATACTGCGCAATAATCGAATTTTTTTCTGCTTCATAATATCGAAGATAAGAAACTTCGGGAAAACGACTTACCTGTTCTTCTATTGATTGAAATAAAAACTCATCATTCGCCGCATACAGAGGCGTCCCTAACTCATCCAGCTTAACCACCCAGTCGGTAGCCTGTTGTGAGAAATTATCTTCAATAACTTTATTCGAGCTCCACCATAATCCCGCGACACCTAAAACATAAACCACCACACTCCATATTAACAACAACCAGATAATACGATTAACCAGGCTTGTGTTTTTTCTACGCGAAAATAACGGCGTACGACGAATTAAATTTTTCACGACTGGTGCGCCATGATGATCTTTATCATCATCTCTCACTCCAGACTTTAAATCACTACGCAATGCCTGAGCGCTATTCCAGCCTAACTCTAAATCACCATCATCGAGTTTATTTTTAATTTTCATTTATATAATTCCTATACTCCGGTGGTATAGTCAAATTTAACTGTCGTGCAATATTTTTATTAATACCCATATTATGATCCATCACGGGCAAAACGCTAAAGGCAGTCTGCGTATTTTTATCGGTTAGTTCTTTCAGCCTTTTTAACACACCTTGCGCAATCATCTCTAAATTGGGTGACACATAAAAGAAACCACCAAAAGATAACAACTTAGGACTAAAAACCACAATTTGACGCCCACGTCGAGAAGAATAAGCCATCACCTCTTTAAGTGCTTTTCCACTGAGTATACGGTTATCGGGTAAAATCCATTGCCCACCCACGTCAGACTTCAATTTTTTACTTTTATAAATAAAACCCTTGTCCGAGTTAACCAGCTCAATAGTTAAGGCGATGCCCTGTGCTTTGGCTGCAGCTTTGGCGCGGGTTAAATATAAATCCAGATGATTACCTGAAACCACCGCAACTTTAGATAAGCCGGGAGATAATTTTTTCCAGTCTGCAAACAGCTTTTCAGGTGATGGCAAAGCACTCACTCCATGCATATTTTCAAGCATTAATTTTTTATAGGTAATTACCTGAGTGAAAATAATTTGCTTATCCTCAATACCTTTAACGGCTTCTGCAGCCTTTAAACCAATCGCAACAATTTGATGTGTGCCAGACACTTTAATATCTTCGATAACTGCTTTATCCTGCGCAGGCAAACCCGAGAGTGTTATTTGCACCGCATGCTCACCGAGTGAAGAGGCTAAATAGTTAGCTACTTTTTGATAGGTATTTGCAGAACTGCTTAATAAAATCAGAACATCCTGTTGTTCAGGTTGTTCAATAACGGGCTCTGCCTCTTTAACTTCAACTGGTTGCACAACTATTTCTGGTGCTTGTTTTTGATCAGGTTTTTTAGTTTCTTTTACCGGTGCGACACAGGCACTTAACATTATCGAGATGAGAAATAATAAAAAAACAGATGACATCGCTTTCAACATAATATATTTATCGCAGTTCAATTTAAAATATAAAAATCCAGATTGAAAAAATCACACTCACCCGCAATTATTATTTGCTATATATTCAAGTAAGCACTTAACACTGCCATCAACATCAAATCTAATGTTAACTCAGTAAGTCACTTTGTTATGTTAGGTACAGCGCATTTTTTATAAGCGTTTACAACTTAATCAGCTAATATTGCAATTAAGCTTTCTATGGTTAAGCACCTGGAATTTATTGCGCGTGGTTTCTAAGATGCCTCGATCAAACTCTGTAATTACTACCCCCGGACCTGTACCCACACTTCCAAGTATATTCCCCCAGGGATTAACGACCATGCTGTGTCCATAAGTTTGACGATTATTAACATGGTATCCACCTTGTGCAGAGGCAATCACATAGCACTGATTTTCAATCGCTCTTGCTCGAATAAGCGATTCCCAATGCGACTGTCCAGTGAACGCAGTAAACGCAGCGGGAATTGCACAAATTTCCATACCCTTATCTACCATTATTCGATAAAGCTCGGGAAATCGAAGATCATAACAAACACTCAATCCCAACTTACCCATAGGCGTATCAACAACGACTACTTCAGCCCCGGCAACGGTTGTAGCTGATTCATTATAAGACTCATTATTTTCTTCAATAAATACATCGAACATATGGATTTTATCGTATCGAGCAACCTGCTTTCCACTACTATCAAAAAGCAAACTACTTGAGTAAGCTTTATCTTTCTGGCTACTTTTAATAGGAACAGTTCCACCTACAATCCATGCATGATTTTTTTCTGCCTGTGCACTTAAAAAATCCTGCACCCTTCCACTGCCGATATCTTCTGCATTAGACACACGTTCATTGTCGTCCATTGGCATTTGAGAAAAATTTTCAGGCAATACAATTAATTCGGCACCTTGCGACGATGCCTGATTAATTAGCTTGGAAACCTCATCTAAGTTTGCCTGAATATTCGGGCCAGATGCCATTTGAATAGCTGCGAGTTTAGTCATTTTTTTCTACCGTATTGATTAAAACCATATTAATTATATCCTGTGCATTACTTCCGGGTGAAGCCTGCAATGCACTTGACGGCACACCCAGTGAAACAAACCAGCCTTTTAACTCTTCAACCCAAAGCTCCCCCTCTTCACCACCGGGGTATCGCAACTCTATACGTTGCTGAGGATTTTTCGACCACTGCTCTATAATTGCCGCGAGTTCGGGTACTTTTAATAATGCTTCACCATGCCTCTGGGTGTCCCATGTTTCGGCATGCAGTTTAATATCGACATCCTGTGCTAATAAATTAAAAGACCATAAAACCCCGGCTATAAACAACAGTTTAACTGACAATTTAAAAATCACTATCTTCGTCCTCTTCCAATACTGGCGCAGAGAGTAATTTTACATCGGGATTATCAATTGCACCTTTCATTGTATACTGATATTCCGAGAGCCGATCTGTATTAAATATTTTTTGAAACAGATAGACAAGTCCACCTACAGCAGGTCCTGCTACTACTGCAGTACCCAGCGTCACCGTTCCACCCAGATGAGGTCTTACTGTAATAGTTTGATCAATCGAATTATTCGCTATGCTCAGTTTACCTTTCATAAAGATAGTTGCCACTTTACTTTCAATCTCAAAATCATCCGAATATATATTTTCATCCGAAAATGAAAAAGTCCCTCTAACCTTATCGAAATTAAAGCCCTCATTTACCTGTGAACCAAAATCAAGGGATAATAATGTTTTAAAGTTAAATATACCTAACAAGCGCCCAGCACCTGCATCCAGATTTTTTAACACGCCTTTTTCTAAACTTAACCATCCATCACCCTGCAGTTTTTTCCAGTCAAAGTTATATGGTGCATCCTGCCAACTCCAGCGAAGATTTATATTCCCTGAGGTTGAAAACAAACTGTCCGAAATTTCCAGTTCTTTAAATACATTACCCAGATCATCAACTTTAATACCCACATCCAGTTTCGTTGTATTTATGTTATTTTTGCCAGTAAACCAGCTACCCTTTCCCGTCACCAGGTGATCTACTGACGTAAATTTAAATTCGTCAATCACAACGCCAAGCTTACTTTCCTGTATTTTCAAACGGCTTTCACTATATTCAGCCTGTTTCCATATCAATTTTTTAACCCGTATATCCAGAGATGGAATATCCCGTGGTGATATCTCTGGCAACTCTCTCACTGAGTCGCCATGCAAATCAGTTTCATAACTGCTATCTTCTAACTTTAAAAACTCACTTAAATTTAAGTATGCTAAATCTATATCAATGGGAACATCAACATCTTTCATCGTATTAATGTCGACCTTTCCTTTTACACTTTTCGCATCCACAGACATTAATACATGATCTTGCGTCTGCCTTACATCAAACGCATCTTTATTTTGCAAGACTAACTTATAGCTAATGCCTTTATCTCCATCGACATCAATATTGAGTTTTATTGGAGCTTCTTCTATAAACTGTTTTTCTAATGGACCAGGCAATGTTGTGGTCACTCCCTGCAAATCAGAGTTTAACTGAGCACTCACTCGCGTAGTCTTTTCCTCTTTATCATTTATGATATCAATATCAGCATTCCAGCGTGAGCTACCTTTTATATAGGGTATCATCTCAGGTAACGGCTCAAGTAATGACTTTGCCGGTAGATCACCATGAAGTGTGACATGATACGCCCGTTCAATATCCTCTTCTGTTGTTGCGATATTAATATTGAGCTTTTGCTCTGCAGTACTTCCCGTCAACTGTCCAGTCAGGCCCGTAGATTCAACCTTGTCACCAACAAAACGAATTTCTCCGTTAATGTGATTTAATTCATATTTTATTTTTTTAAACAACAGGTCGCCATCATTAACTTCAAGACGCCCACCCACTTCTACCTTATAATCTCCATACAGTGGTAAAAAAATTTGCATATTTAAATCACCACGCCCATTAAACTTCATATGATCAATATAGTCGGTAACATCTTCACGCAATGTACTTTCATCGACAAACTTTTTTACATCTGACAAGTTAACATCAACCTGACCTTTCACATCTAATGTCGGTGAAATAAAGTTATCAATATAAACAGTGGTGTTTGAGATTTTCGAATCAAATATTGACCCCTGATGTGCTTTGATAAGCATAGTGTCATTAACAAACCGCAAATTCGCCGCGATATTTTTTACATCCGGCCAATTATCCAAATATCTTAAATCAACACCACTCACATTAAAATCAGCTAGCGATACACCTTCATTACCCCGGAAAGGTGCATCCGTTAAGTTGCCATAAAACAGATACCCACCATCTATTATTTTACCCGCATGTAATGCAGAATCAATCCATGCAACAGCACCCTTGCCCATAACACCTGCTGGCAAATATTGACTAACCGCTTTCGCATTTCCATTTTTAACTCGTGATGTTAAATCAAGAAAGGCTTTCCCGGCATCTGTCATATTAAAATTCACCCGCATCTCAGTTTGTATATCCGGGGTGTTAATGGCTAAAGAATTAGATGACATTTCCCAACGCTTATTTTTATGTGACAACTTAATTTTGCCCTGCAACTTTTCCAGCAAAATAGAATTTCTAAACAGCTTGTTAAATTTAATTTCGGCATTCTTTGAATTAAGAATTAACCAGGTATTACTATCCACATAAACCACAGAGCCCTGCAGATTTTTTATTTCTTCTGGCTCCATTTCAGGCAAGCTAAAACCAAGTTGATTAAATTGTGTATTGACTTTAATGTCGTCAAGTTTTTCTAATGGCAACTTAACATCTAAATTTCGAAGCTCACCTGACGGCTTAAATTGCGCAAGCAAATTCAACCAGGGCAAATCTAAATCGGCTGCACTATTAAACATTCCCGCAAGATATGCGAGGCCTTCAACACGCAATAAGTCAGCCTGTAATGTCACTAGCTTCTCACTATTTAACACTCTTAAAGTTGCAGCTGCTGGCTTCAACCAGTCGACACCTTCACGATCAACCACCAAATCACGAACATCTAGCTGCCAGTCATCATCATCTTTATTCCATTTAACTTTTGCTTCGATTTCGTTAACACTCCAGGTATTAACGCGCTCATCAAGATAATGCAGCCCTATATTGCTTATATTAACTCTACTGGTTACATCCAGAATATCTACACCACTCCAGGCAATCCAGAATCGCCCGTTAATATCAGCATTGGCAGCAATCTCTAAATCATTCCAGTAATCATCTAACCACGAAGCAAAATTGATATTTTCTAGCGCTAAATATGCCTCGCCTTCTAAATTTTTATAATCAAAAAGATCACCTTCAACATTAATAATAAAATGTGCATAACGGCCATACTTATGAGGCAAATCAGCCTTCACCTCAAACACATGAGAGCTACCGCTATTAATTAAATGTAAATTAAGATTACTGAAAGTTTTGCTTCGACTATTGTTGCGCTCATCGAAAATATATATTTGACTGTTTAAAACTTTAAAATTTAAATTATTGAAATTTTCTTTTAGTGTGTCACTAATTTCAAATCCACTTTGAGCGCCACTTACTGCCGCACTATTTAATGCACCATCAATATTCTCTTTAACCACGCGATTTTGAATTAGTAATTCAGAGTCTTTATTAATGCCAACCTGCAAGTTCAAACCCGTAAGTGTTATCTCACCCACAATCGGTGTCATCGTTCTTATTGACTCAGCCCAATCTAAACTTAAATCAACTTCATCGAGATGCACTAAATGATGACTTCCATCATTATCATAAATATTGACATCCAATAAATTTAAGCGCGGCACTAACCAGTAGATTTCAGCATCAATAAAACCAACATCCAGAGTCATATCTATTTGTTTAGAAACTGCCTGCTGAATCGCTAAAGAGTATTCAGGAATAGATTTAATTGCGACGCGCAATAAAGTAAAACTGATAGCCAACAGAATTACACTTAAAGCAACCAGAAGTAAAACTGCATTTTTTAAGCGTTTAAGTTTAACAATTTTCTTTTTTACAGGTCTATGCGATGAAAATTCAGACATTAACTATCTCGAAACACTGACTACATGATAACCACATCAAACTGCTCCTGAGTATAAAGCGACTCAACTTGCAGCTTAATTGGAACACCAATAAAATCTTCTAACTCGGCCAGACTATTTGATTCTTCATCAACTAATAAATCAATGACTTCCTGTGCGGCCAATACCAGCAACTGCTTCGCATCAAACTGGCGAGCTTCTCGCAATATTTCTCTAAACACTTCATAGCATGCGGTTTCAGCACTTTTGATATAACCTTTGCCTTCGCAGGTTGGGCAGGTTTCACACAATACATGCTCTAAACTTTCGCGGGTACGTTTGCGTGTCATTTCAACCAGACCTAATGAAGACACTTCACAAACCTGGGTGCGTGCATGATCTTTATCAAGGGCTTTTTCTAATGCACGTAACACTTGCGCACGGTGATCCTCCTCTACCATATCGATAAAGTCGATAATAATAATGCCGCCCAAATTGCGTAAGCGTAATTGACGGGCAATGGCTTGTGCCGCTTCAAGATTGGTTTTGAAAATAGTTTCTTCTAAATTTCTGTGCCCCACAAATGCACCGGTATTTACATCAATAGTTGTCATGGCTTCGGTTTGATCAATAATTAAGTAACCACCGGATTTTAAATGTGCTTTACGGCTCAAACCTTTTTGAATTTCATCTTCTACACCATACAAATCAAAAATGGGTCGCTCACCCGGATAGTGTTCAATTTTATCCTGCGCTTCTATCATCAACTTTTCTGCAAAGTGCTGCATCTTGCGACTGGTTTCCCTTGAGTCAACGCGAATTTTTTCCAGGTCATCATCAATCATGTCGCGCAATACGCGCATCGGTAAAGACAGGTCTTCGTGGATAACACTACCGGGTTTTTCTTGCCGTGCCTTTTCGCTAATTGAGCTCCATAATTTATTTAAAAATAAAATATCCTGCACCATTGATTCTGGCGTTGCGGTTTCCGCCGCGGTACGAATGATATAACCTGACTCACCCAGCAAATCTTTTTGATCCATCAACATTGTACGCAATCTTTCGCGCTCAGCCTCATCTTCAATGCGTGATGATACGCCCACATTTGCTGAGTTCGGCATAAACACCAGATAGCGTGAAGGAATGGTAATGTGTGCGGTTAACCTTGCACCCTTGGTTCCCATCGGGTCTTTTATCACCTGCACTAAAACATCCTGCCCTTCAGACAACAAATGCGAAATACTTGGCTTACCATTATTGTGACTGTTGTCATTAGCTGACGCATGCGGGGCAAGATCTGACACATGTAAAAATGCGGCACGCTCCATACCCACTTCAACAAAAGCCGCTTCCATTCCGGGCAATACTCGGCACACGCGCCCTTTATAAATATTTCCCACCAGCCCTTTATTGCGACTACGTTCGATATACACTTCCTGTAACACGCCATTCTCAAGAATCGCTACCCGTGTTTCCTGCGGCGTTACATTAATTAAAATTTCTTTACTCATAATTTATTTAAATTCCATTCATTATGCTGCCGGGTTTTATGTTGCCTGCACGGCAATTACCCAGTTTACTTTAAACTTTTAATTCCAGTTTGTTCTAATAATTGTGCGGTTTCAAATAAAGGTAAGCCCATGACTCCAGAATAACTACCCTTTATATTTTTAATAAATTGCGCAGCCATACCCTGAATAGCATAGCCTCCGGCTTTATCTTCCGGCTCACCAGTCTGCCAGTATGCATTAATCTGCTGATCGGTTAGCTGACTAAATTCTACCTCACTCACACTTAATGCACAGTGCTCTGCTTCACCATTACAGATGGCAACTGCCGTCATCACTTTATGCGTATTTCCACTGAGCATGCTTAGCATCTCAAATGCCATTTGCTGGTTTTCAGGTTTGCCTAAAATATGCTTCTCAAACACCACAATAGTATCTGAGCCCAATGCGGGTTGATGAGGATTTTCTTTAAACCCCGCCTGTGCTTTTTGAATGGCTAAACGCGTTACAAATTGCTCAGCGGTTTCGCCTGCAATATGGGATTCATCAATATCAACGGGATGGACACTATAGCTGACCTGAATCTGATCAAGGAGTTCACGGCGTCGCGCAGATGCGGAGGCCAGTGTTATTTGAGTGGGTGCTGCTACAACATTATTTGTCATTTATTATTCTTATAAAAATTAATGTTTAACAAAATTTTACAGTTTTTTATTTAATTCATCATCAACACTTATGCTCGATGGTACGGGTGATTCCGTAACACCGACCAGCCACGATACAACTGCTCTGCCAAAATAACCCGCACTAAAGGATGCGGAAATGTTAGCGCCGATAACGACCATTTTTCATCCGCCAATGCACGACACTCCGCTGACAAACCTTCCGGCCCACCCACCAGCAAACAGATATCCTGCCCACTGTGCATCCAGTCATCCATGCGGCTGGCGAGTTGCTCGGTACTGTGGGGTTTTCCCTCAACATCCAGCACTACAACATGCGCCGATTTTGGAATGGCAGCTTTTAAGCGCCTGCCTTCATCTTCAACAATACGTTTAATATCGGCATTTTTACCGCGCTTACCCGGTGCAATTTCTTTAAGTTCAAGTTTTGCTTCGGCGGGCATGCGATGCGCATATTCTTTATAACCCTGCTCGACCCAGGCCGGCATTTTCTGGCCAACTGCCAATAATAAAATACGCATGTTATCTGGTTTGCCTGAGCTGCTTAATTTTCTGCTGACGCCTCGACTGGTTTATCAAAACTCCAGAGTTTTTCTAAGTCGTAAAATTCGCGCACATGGGGCTGCATTACATGCACAATAATATCACCTAAATCCACCAGCACCCATTCGCCCTGTGATTCACCTTCCACACCCAACGGCTTGTTGCCGGCCTTTTTTGCATCCACGGCAACACTCGATGCAATGGATTTAACATGGCGACTTGAAGTGCCACCCGCAATAATTAACAAATCGGTTACGCTGGTTTTATCTTTCACGTCCAGCTCGATAATGTTGACGGCTTTCATGTCATCGAGGCTAGTTAAGATAAGTTGTTTTAAATCTTCAATAGATAGTTTTGCTTTATTCGGCATAGGCTTGTTCAAGTTTGTCTCTAACGGTTTCGGGTAACAGGTATTGCGTGCTCTGCCCGATGGACAGGTAGCGGCGTATCTGACTGGCTGAAATATCCAGCTGGGTGACGGATTGTAGCAGAATTTGTCCGGCAGGTCTTTGTAACAGGCTTTGTGGTTGCTCTGATATACACGCCGCGACAGGCGACTGTGTTGCAAAGCCGGGAAGCTCGGCGCCCGGGCGAGTGGTAACTATGATATGGCATAACTCAAGTATAGACTGCCAGCGATGCCATTGGGGTAATCCGTTAAAGGCATCCATACCCATCATTAAGCACAGCGTATCGTCGGGGAAATCCTCTTTTAAACTTTGCAGGGTATCCGCCATATACGATGGACCACTGCGCTGTAGCTCGCGCTCATCGAGCACAAAGCCTTCAGTATCGGATATTGCCAGCTGCACAAGTTCGGCGCGTTGCTGGTCGGTTAATACCGGTGCATCGCGGTGCGGGGGAATGCGGTTGGGAATAAAGCGCACTTCGGATAAGCCAACCTGCTGCATAATATCCAGCGCTGGGCGCAGGTGGCCGTAGTGAATGGGATCGAAGGTGCCGCCGAGTATGCCGATTAATTTAGGCATGGCAGTATTTATTGCTTTTAAAAAAATCAAAAGAAAACGCGAACAACGCAAATGAACGTAAATGGCCGCGAATAAAAGATTTGATTTTAGGTGTCGTAGGCACATAAAAACATAATATTTGCGTGTATTTGCGTTCATTTGCGTTCATTTGCGTTTTCTTTTTCTTTGTCGCTTTACTAAAACCACCAAAAGCTGAACGGGGTCGCTTACCACTGTGCCAACCTGATCGGAGTCAACACAGGGGACAGAGCTCAAAAAGCGAGGTCTGTCCCCGATGGATATGGCCCGCAAAAACACTTTCAATTATTCTCGAATCTGCCCATCACCCAGCACCACATACTTCAGCGAGGTCAAACCTTCCAGCCCGACCGGTCCACGGGCATGTAACTTATCGGTGCTGATTCCAATCTCGGCTCCCAGACCATATTCAAAACCGTCCGCAAAGCGAGTAGACACATTTACCATTACCGAGCTCGAATCGACTTCGCGCAGAAAACGTCGCGCTAATGTGTAGTTTTCAGTCACAATGGTATCGGTATGGTGCGAGCCGTGCTGGTTGATGTGACATATTGCTTCATCGATATCAGCCACCACTTTAATCGATAATATCGCCGCCAGATATTCCGTATCCCAATCTTCATCAGTTGCGGCATTGCAGTCGATAATGTTCTGGGTTTGCTCACAGCCACGCAGTTCTACGCCTTTTTCTGTAAAGCGCTTTGCCAGCGCAGGCAAATATTGCTGCGCTATTGATTTGTGCACCAATAAAGTTTCCAGCGCATTGCAGACACCATAACGATGGGTTTTTGCATTAAAGGCAATATCATTGGCTTTTTGCAAATCCACCTGTGCATCTACATAAACATGGCAAATGCCATCTAAATGCTTTATCACCGGTACTGTTGCTTCTTTGCTGATACGCTCGATTAAGCTTTTACCGCCGCGGGGAATAATGACATCCACCGTTTCGCTGGCGGTAATTAATTCACCGACTGCTGCTCGATCAGTAGTTTCTACTACCTGCACCGCATCGGCAGGTAAACCGGCTTCGATTAAGCCCTGCTGAATACATTTAGCTACCGCTTTATTAGAATGAATAGCCTCGGAACCACCGCGTAAAATCGTCGCATTACCCGACTTTAAACACAGCCCCGCCGCATCGGCAGTGACATTCGGGCGCGACTCATAAATGATTCCAATCACCCCAAGCGGCACCCGCATTTTGCCAATTTGAATTCCCGATGGACGATAAGCCATATCGGTGATTTCTCCAATGGGGTCCTGCAGCGCTGCAATTTGACGCAGACCTTCGGACATACCCGCGATACGCGCCGCATTTAATTCCAGCCGGTCAAGCATGGCCGCATCCAGACCATTGTCTTTACCGGCCTGTAAATCTTTCTGATTTTCAGATTTGAGTAAATCTGCGGCATTATCAATGGCATCGGCAATCGCAAATAAGGCCTGATTTTTAACGGAGGACTCAGCACGAGACATTTCAACCGACGCGGCACGGGCCTTTTGACCCAGTTGTTGCATGTATTCTTTCATGGATAGTTTAAGGTAATTAAGCAAAGTGCTATTTTGCCATAGACTGGCGAGTTGCGCAGCGGAATAACTAAAATTGAAATGTAATCACCGAACCGAACCTTCAGTGATTACAGAGTGATTTAATGCTCGATCGCTTCCAATGCAGTATGTAAGGCATGGTCAAATACTGAGTGCTGCATAATCAAACCAGACAAGCCTTTTTCGATTTCATCTGCAAAAATTTCCGCATCTTTTTCAATCACAACATTGCCCAGATGATCGACAAAGACCATTGACGCATCATGCACCAGTATCACCGCCAACTTAAGTCGACGCACAGGCTTGTCCTCGCCATTGTAAACAATGAACCAGGCCCCGGGTGCAACCCCTGAAGGTAGTTTTGAAATTTTCTCTTTGGCAACAACCTCTGGGTCGATCTCAAGTGGGTCGATCTCAGGCTCAGGTGCTGCTTGTGCTAATGCATCGTCATGATCCAGCTCTAACACTTCATCTTCAGCCGTTGCCATAGCATCGGAATCATCCGATTCCACATCCGCAACCGCATCATCACTGGTCTGCTCTGACTCTGTCTCCGCCTCGTCCGGCGCAACTTCAACAATTTCGGTTGTTGCTATTAAATCTTCGTAAGTCGCTTCTAAATCAACGATAACCTGTTTAACAATACTCTGACTTTTTTTACAATTCGCCAGTTTACTGCGCGCAGCTTCAACAATGTCATGGTTGCTTAAACCTAACTCTTCAAGCTCCTGCTTCGAATGAATCGGTTGCACACTTTCAATAATTTTTTGCAAAATCATTAACAACTCAACCCATTCATCATTAGCTTTACCACTTTGTAAAAAATGGTTAAACATCATGCTCGGCCAGACTTTTAATACCAGCGTGCGAATACCTTCGGGCAGCTCTTTACCAATGGTGATTTTACGAATTTCCTGCAGCACAATACTTTTCGCATGTGCCATTTTAACGGTTTTCTGTGATTTAGCCTCAGTTTCCCGTGCTTTACGATAAATTTCTTCGGTTAGCTCTTTAAGCTCATCCAGTGCAATCGTAAATGCCACCACATCATCGTCATAATCATTAAGCAATTTACGAACAACGATTTCAATCTCGATATAAACGGGGTCATTGTGTTCAGATACACCCACACCCGCTTCTGCAATTTTATCCAGTAGTTGACGAGCCGGGTGCTGATCATCAACAAAGAACTCACCATCCAGCATGGCGGCTTTAATCACTGGAATCTGCAAACTCAATAACAGGGTTTTTATTTCATCGGTGATACTGTCTTCATCAATAATGGCATCAAAGATTAACTTGATAAAGTCGATGGTTTTTTCAGAAACATGGTGAACCGCTTTGGTTACCGCACCACCTTCTGATTCACCAATACTGGACAGTACGGCTTTTTTAATCTGGTTGGCATCAAACACTAATGGGGTTTGACTTAACTCACCGGCCGGTGCCTGCAAGTCGGTTAATGCGGTCATCACCTGCTGTTGTGAGTAATAGCCAGCACCACCCGCCGGTGACACATCTGTCTGACTACCGCCAACATAATTTTCTATACTTTCTCTAACCTGCCCCACGGGCACACCCGCAGAATAGGATTGACCCGCTGGCCCAGTTTGCGGTGAGCCTTGCTCTCCTGCGGGAGCCATACCTGCGGGTGGTGCACTCGGGCCACCTTGTTGAGCATAGCCCTGCATTCCACTACCAAAGGCACGACGAGGACCCGCTGGTGCATAACCACCCGCTGGAGCAGCCCCTTGCGGATATGCTGGAGCCCCCTGTTGATAATTTGGCGGATAACCGGGCGGAGGAGACATCGGTGGTGGAGACATCGGTGGTGGAGCACCACCCGCCGGCATAGCTGGCGCTTGCGGCGTATGCCCCGCATAACCCTGCATGCCACTTCCAAATGCTCGCCTTGCTCCTGGTGGTAACTGGGGGGGCAATTGATTGGGAGGCGGAGCCCCAGCCTCCTCACCCACAGAGTCATCACCGAGGCCATCTTCTGCGTAACCGCCATCTTCATAATGCGGTGCGGCGCCACTAAAATTAATTTCAGGTAAAATACCCTGCTCTATTAATAAATTATTCAGCGTGTCGTAAAGCGCGCCGACATTTTTAATTAATGTTTTATCGAAAAAACGATAAACCACCAGTTTATTTTCATCAACCAGATCCGTTACCGACACAGCTTCATGCATAGCATCACAAAAACGCTTCGGCTCTAGCGCTTCGCCATGAAAGATATGATCGTTGTATTTGCCCAGCTCTTTAAAGCGGGCGATAAGATTATTGATGGACTCGGAATGGTCCATTGCGGCTTTACTGCTGATGGTGGTGAGGGTCACCATCTCATCCATTTCGTTCTGCTCTACCAGGCCGAGCTCTTCAGTTTTCTTAACCTGCTTTTTCTGAGGTAACTCGTCGAGCTCGCTCATGGGTTGCAAATAAAAACTTAACTCATCAACAAAACCCTGCTGAATATTTTTCTTATTGTCACGCACTCCATTCATGCACTCAAATAAGCTATTTTGCTCTGCTGTGCTAGTCGCTTCATCAGCCGCTTTAAATAAATAATCATCGGTTTGCTGAAACATTTCATCTAACTGAGCAACAAAATACATTTCTAACTGCGAAATAATTTCATCCACTAGCTCGGCATAATACCGCGGCGTTTCATCTACATTTTGATTATTCTGATTTTCACTTTCAGTTTCACTCACCTGAAGCTACCCTCAATTGTCCATGCATTTATTATTACAGCAATTTTCATTATGCCAGCGCGTTATTATATAAAGCTTAATTACCAGACGAGTCATTTATAATTAAATTTATTCATTGGCGAAATCAAGCTCGATAAAAGCCAGGCCAATTCCCCGTTCCTCCTGACGCACAACCACCGCATCAGCACTCGGAAATGTCACCCCGGTATTTTGCTCATCATTCACTATTCTTACTTCGACCACTTCCCCTATGATCGGACGGCGTAGCTTATCAACCACCAGAAATACACCGCCATCACTGACGTCCTGCGTTCTCACGGTCTGCTTTTCCCCTGAAGGAAAACCCAGTTCAACTTCAAGATGTATTAGTTGCCGCGGGTGTTTTCGAAGTTCCTTATCCATATTTATAGCCCACCTTTAATCGCACAGCGTATCATTCACTACCCCTTAGCTTGATATGACAAGCCTGATATTTCAATCCTGACATTACAAATGCATGTTAAGCATGCTCTATCAAATGACATTATCGATTCTATTTCATAAAGAATAGTCTCTATTTCTATTTTTCCCACTATTCAAATCAACACCAAAGCCATTAGACACTCAGCCGGCAAGTTCGAGGCTATAATTAACTGTTTGAATTACTTCGCTTTTCTGCGTTTTGAGTAATATACAGCACTCATATTAGCCATTGCCATATAAACGGTATTTTTCGCATGTTTTTCACAATACAGATCAACCCAGGTTAATGCGCCCTGAAAGTCCGAATCACCGAGTAAATTATAGGTATCACTTGACGATCGATTACTGGCGGTTAAATAGCCTGAAATCCAGTTTTTATAAGATAACTCAGAAAACCCACCATTACTGCGCGCCTCAAGATAAGTTTCGCAGGTTTGGCGCCCGACACCATAAATCCAGTAGCGACCATTTTTATCTGCAGAAAAGGCCTGTTGCGCAGACAGTGAGAGTAATATTGCTCCCCAAAGCGTGACGGCTTTAATCATTATTTAATCCTGTTATTTTTATTATTGTATATACATTTGAATCTATAATTAATTAACTGTCTAACCCTGAACAATATCCAGAATATCTTTATGTTCAGCTGCCGCCAGCCTCGGCCCAAACTGACTGACCACTCGGGCCGCGGCAAGGCTTGCTATATTACCCGCCTCATAAAAGGAATGTCCATGAGTAATGCCATATAAAAACGCCCCGGCAAACATATCCCCGGCACCATTTGAGTCTACCGCTTTCACCTCATGGGAAGATATTTCGATAATCTTTTTACCATCGAACAAAGTCGCACCCTGCGAACCTTGAGTGATGGCAAAGGTACTTGCCACCTGCTTAAGGGATTCTATCGCCGCATCCAGATTATCAGCATCTGCCCAGCTCATGGCTTCAGCTTCATTACAAAACAATAAGTCCACTTTATTGCCAATCATTTCCTGCAGGCCGTCTTTAAAAAACTGCACCATTGCCGGGTCTGAAAACGTTAATGCGGTTTTTACATTATTTTCTTCGGCCACTTTGCGCGCTTCGATTGCGGCATGTCGACCGGTATCTGATGACACCAGATAGCCCTCAATATATAAATATTCAGAATCTTTAATCGCCGCAATATTTAATTCATCAACCGAAAAGTTAGCGGTAATCCCAAGAAACGTATTCATGGTGCGTTCCGCATCCGGCGTAATCATGACCAGACATTTACCGGTAATACCGTCTTTACGGCCATTACCCACATTACTATCCACACCTGCCTGCTGTAAATCATTCACATAAAAATCACCCAGCTCATCGTTGGCAACTTTGCAGGAGTAGAAAGATTTTCCACCAAAATAACTGCTGGCAATAATGGTATTGGCGGCTGAACCGCCGGAAGCTTTTTTACCTTCAAAGGCATCGAGGTGACCCAACAACTCATGCTGACGTTCTTCGTCAACCAGCGTCATTAAACCCTTATCAATGGCATTTGATTCAAAGAATGCATCTTCAACCTCAAATTCCATATCGACCAGTGCATTGCCTACACCGTAAACGTGATACTTTTTCATATTTATATCCTGTATTTTTAAACATGTTTAACGCAGATTCACTGCGTTAATAAAATTTATTGTGCAATCTGGGTACTCAGCATTAAAAGCTCATCCCATGCTCGCCCCGACTCGACACCTTTAATGACTTTATCTATTTTAGCGCAACGCTTTAAAAACAGTTTCCAGCGACCCGCACCATGACGTGCCAGTGCTTTGCGAATTAAGGCTTTTCTATTGTCCCAAACCCGCAACTTTGACATCGCCGCATCGGGGGAAATATTCGCTTCAGAAATTTTTGCCATCATACGCACTTCACGACTTAAAGCCCAGAGCATCAGCACCGGCTCAACTCCCTCGTTTTTCAGACCGCCAATAATTCGCGCCGTGCGCACCACATTTCCCGCCAGTGCATTGTCAACCAGATCATAAATACTAAAGCGCGCACTATCTGCAACAGCCTCGGCAGTTTGTTCAAAAGTTAATTTTCCTGCTCCCTGCAGCAAAAACAATTTATCGACTTCCTGCGCTGCCGCTAATAAATTACCTTCCACTCGATCCGCCAGTAATTGCACCGCTTCACGATCAGCCACGATACCTTTTGATTGCAAACGATTATTTATCCAACCCGGTAACTGATCAACATTCACCGGCCAGCATTGAATAATCACACCTTGCTGATCGAGGGCTTTAAACCATTTGGTATTTTTAGAACTGCTTTCCAGCTTGCCGCTGCTGATAATTAAAATCGCATCATCCGCGGGGCGTTGTGCATATTCCTGTAAAACCTTCGAACCGACTTTACCCGGCTTGCCGGTGGGTAAACGTAATTCCAAAATTCTTTTTTCGGCAAACAGCGACATACTATTGCCTGCGTCCAACAATAAGTTCCAGTCAAACTGCGCGTCCACATCCATCACTTCGCGTTCGGTATAATCTCGCTGGCGAGCGGTTGCGCGAATTTGATCGGCTGACTCCATTACCTGCAACGGCTCATCACCGCAGACAAAATAAATGGCAGCGAGGTCACTTTTTAAATGCCGGTCGAGTTGGTCTGGGCGCACTTTCATTTTTCAATTTCTTTGCTAAAGAGAACACCACTAAAGAAAACTTTACTGGCGAAACCATTAAAAGAAAAAGAAAAAGAAAACGCAAATGAACGCAAATAGACGCAAATGTTTTGTTTGTGCGCCTGCGGCGCACAACACACAGCATTTTTTATTTGCGGGCTTTTGCTTTTATTTGCGTTCATTAGCGTTCATTTGCGTTTTCTTTTTTCTGTAATTTTTTTGTTTTTTTCACACAAAACAAAACTCAACCCTGACTCTGCAAGCGCAACATAATCAACCGAATCACATCCACCTGCATTTCTTCATACAGGCGAGACTCTTCACGGCTATTACCCAGCACATCTTCAGTGTCAAAAACAAAATCACGATCGATACGAATTTCCTGATCCGTTATTTCAAATTCTGAAGAAACTGCTTTTACATTAAAACTAATCGTATAAGTTAAAGTATATTCACGAGCACGGCCACGTGAATCAACTGAAATAATGCGTTTTGTTTTTTGCTCTTTCGATAAAGTCAAAACCGCAACTTCATCCGACTCACTATCGGCTATTTTTATATCACTTGCTTTTAAGCGTCGAATTAATATTCGGCTTAAACCAGAACCTTCCGCTATGCCACTCGCATCAACATAAGTTGTTTGCATCGCCGCAGGCAACTGATAAGCGCCACGCATTTGAAAGCCACAGCCCGTTAGCAGCAGTAACAGCGACACTAAAATAGCCGCCGAAAAATATTGACCTATACGTTTCATTAATTCGCCACAATATTCACAAGTCGGCCTGGCACAACAATAACTTTACGCACAGTTTTTCCTTCGGTATGCGTTTTAACATGCTCATCTTCTAGCGCCAACTTTTCGATTAAATCTTTATCCGCATCTGCAGCAACTTTTATTTTGCTGCGTAACTTGCCATTAACCTGCACCATGAGTTCAATACTGTCCTGCACCATTGCCGTTTTATCTGCAACCGGCCAGCTTTCATCAATCACGGCTGTTGCGTGCCCTAATTCTTTCCACATGGCATGACTAAAATGCGGCACGATTGGCGACAGCATTAACACCATCGCATCCAGTGCCTCCTGCATAATCGCGCGGGCATTATCCGAGTTATCTTTAAATTTAGATAACTCATTGGTTAATTCCATCACCGCGGCAATGGCCGTGTTAAACGTATAGCGCCGGCCAATATCATCACCGACTTTTTCAATAGTCTGGTGTAGTTTTAAACGCAGAGCTTTTTGATCGTCGGTTAATGCATCTTTATTTAACGTCACTGCATCACCCGCACTAACATGATTAAAAATAATCCGGTACAGGCGCTTTAAAAATCGCGCTGCTCCATCAACGCCTTCGTCCGACCATTCCAGTGATTGCTCCGGGGGCGCGGCAAACATGGTAAACAGGCGCACTGTATCTGCACCGTGCAATTCAATTAAACCCTGCGGGTCTACCGTATTGCCTTTTGATTTGGACATTTTAGTGCCGTCTTTCAGCACCATGCCCTGGGTTAATAAATGTGAAAACGGCTCATCACTACCTTTTATTAATCCCACATCGCGCATCAGCTTATGAAAAAATCGCGCATATAAAAGATGCAGAACTGCATGCTCAATACCGCCGACATATTGATCGACCGGCAGCCAGTAGTTGGCGCGCTCGTCTAACATGCTCGTGGCATCGGGGCAGGTGTAGCGGGCGTAGTACCACGAGGATTCAAAAAAGGTATCGAAGGTATCGGTTTCGCGAATCGCATCGCCGCCGCAAGTCGGGCAGCTGGTTTCATAAAACTCCGGCATTTTTTTAATCGGTGAACCGACATCATCGCCAAAGGCGGCATCTTCGGGAAGAATCACCGGTAACTGATCTTCGGGTACTGCAACTGAACCACACTTGTCGCAATTGATAATCGGGATTGGCGTACCCCAGTAACGCTGGCGCGAAACACCCCAGTCGCGCAAACGGAAGTTAACCTGTTTTTCGCCCCGGCCTGCGCCGCTTAAAAATTCTGCGATGGCATCCACCGCTTCGGCTGATGTTTTACCGTCGAACTGTGCAGAATTTTTTAATACACCTTTTTCAGTGAAAGCATTTTTTTCAATATCGCAAGCTTCATCGTTAGCAGGGAATATCACTTGCCTAATCGGCAGATTATATTTTTTGGCAAACTCATAATCGCGCTGGTCGTGTGCCGGCACACTCATTACCGCGCCGGAGCCATAATCTGCCAGCACGAAGTTGGCTGTGTAAACGGGCACCAATTCACCGGTTACCGGATGCGCGGCTTTAAAGCCGGTATCTAAACCTTTCTTTTCCATTGTCGCCATTTCTGCCTCGGCGACTTTGGTGGTTTTGCATTCTTCGATAAAAGCTTTTAGCTCAGCATTCGACTCAGCAGCTTTATGAGTTAACGGGTGCTCTGCCGCAACCGCAACATAAGTCACGCCCATTAACGTATCCGGGCGCGTGGTATAAACCGTTAAAGGCGCTTCACCCTCAACCGCAAATTGCAATTCAACACCCTCCGAACGACCAATCCAGTTGCGCTGCATGGTGCGCACCTGCTCCGGCCAGCCTTCGAGTTTATCAACATCGTTTAACAGCTCATCCGCATAGTCGGTGATTTTCATAAACCACTGGGGAATTTCACGGCGCTCCACTTTTGCGCCGGAGCGCCAGCCGCAACCATCCACCACCTGCTCATTGGCAAGTACGGTCTGGTCGACCGGGTCCCAGTTAACGACTGCATTCTTTTTATAAACCAACCCCTTTTCATAGAGTTTGGTAAACAGCCACTGCTCCCAGCGATAATATTCAGGCGTGCAGGTGGCGATTTCGCGATCCCAGTCATAGCCAAAACCCAGGCGCTTGAGCTGGCCGCGCATGTAATCAATATTCGAATAGGTCCACTTCGCCGGATGCGAATTATTTTTATGCGCCGCATTTTCCGCCGGCAGACCAAATGCATCCCAGCCCATGGGCTGTAAAACATTTTTACCCTGCATTCTCTGATAGCGCGAAATCACATCACCGATGGAATAGTTGCGCACATGCCCCATGTGTAACCGGCCACTGGGATAGGGAAACATCGACAGACAGTAAAACTTGTCTTTACTGGCATCCTCACTTACTTTAAATACCTGATTGTCCTGCCAGTACCGTTGAACATCCTGCTCTATTTTTTGCGCGTCATAATTTTCTTGCATTATTTATCTTCAATTTGATTGAGCGCCATAAACTTATAAGGAATATGAGCTATATAAAAGGTGAAGGATACAGCAGACCAATGAGTTAGGAAACTCTGATATTTAATAAAAGGCGGGTCTATGACTACACCAAACAAGCAAGACAACACTTCACTAGTTGAAGCCTATAACCAGATGATGGCTCGTGTGCAGGACAGCATTAATAATGCGGAATCTCACGCCATGCCCACGCTACAAAAAGCCATTGAGCAGGCGCGCGATCAGGCGATTCATTTAGGCGAAGTGAGTATTGAAGATGCCGAAGAAATTGGCAACTACATTAAGCGCGATATTAATGATGCCGCGGAATATCTGATGGAAAGCAGCCACGAATTCAGCGAATGGCTAATGCTGGATATCGATATTATTGAGCAAAAAGTGCTGGAGCTATTTTTATCGGTTGCAGATAAAACCCGCATAGAGCTGGAGCAGCTATCCCATGCGGCGTGTGACATTGAAAGAGAAGCTATTAGCAGTGAATATAAAAGTGGTGAAATTACCGGCCCCGGCACGCTGGTTTGCACCCATTGCCAAACCATCATTCAGTTCAGCACAACGAGTACTATTCCAGAATGCAGCCAGTGCGCGGGGCAGAGATTTAGAAGAGCCGAGCCTTAATGGCTCAACTCTGCCTGCAACACAATCATCAATCCCGTCTCAGCTTGCATCGTCTCCATACTCATCATTATCATAAGCAGCGGCATCTTCAGATAAAATCGGTACATTTTTAACCATATCTGACTGCTTAACCATGCGTTCAAAATGATCACCGCGAACCTTCATATCTACATTCGTATTAATTTCTGATGGACGCAGATTGTCTTCATAATAATCATTATCAAATGCATTTGTATTCGCTGATACACCTGCTGATGCAATGACCAGTAAAAATGCTGCAATACTGGCAGGAACTGTTAGTGTTAGTGCTATTGCTGGATGTTTCATCATAGCACTCCTTGCCGGTAGCCGGCTGTTTCGTCTGTTAGTCATTATTCCTTCGCTGTAATTATGAGACTTCGCACTACAGCAGAAGTGCGCTCAAAGCCACACTTAATCAGACGACAGCGTTAAATATTAGATGCCGATCAATCGATAGAAAAAACCAATCAACCCCATTGGAAATAGAAAATATAAATATGAAATGAAATCAGGCAATATAGCTATATTAGAAATAACTTATGAGACTACGATGAACAAATTAAGCCTTATTTTATGCGCAGCGCTATTCACGACTCAGGCTCAGGCAGCCGACTGGAAAGCGCTACCCGATAGCCCGCCCACCCCGGCTGACAACCCAACGACCTATGCCAAAGTTCAGCTCGGCAAAATGCTGTTTATGGATCCAAGATTCTCATCCACCGGCACGGTCTCCTGCAACTCCTGTCATAACATTATGGAAGGTGGTGATGACAGCCGACGTGTCTCAATGGGCGTTCACGGCAAAACCGGCGGACGCAATGCACCGACTGTGTGGAACGCCGCATTTCACAGCGTACAATTCTGGGACGGTCGGGCACCACTGTTAGAAGATCAGGCCAAAGGCCCGGTTGCCAACCCCATAGAAATGGGCATGAAAGACGTAGAAACCGCAATGGCTCGAGTTAAAAAGATCCCAGGCTATCAACCTATGTTTGAAAAAGCCTTCGGTAAACACAGCATGAGTGTAGAAAACGCCGCAAAAGCCGTTGCTGCATTTGAACGCACCTTAATTACTCCAAATAGCCCTTACGACAAATATGTGAAGGGCCAACATAGTGCCATGAACAAACAACAGGTTCGCGGCATGCGCAAATTCGACAGTGTTGGCTGCACCGCCTGCCATTCTGGCCCGGCGTTTAATGGTGGCAACAAAACACTCGGCGAAGGTTTTTATGTGATGTTCCCGACCTTCGATAATAAATATATCAGCAAGTACAAGCTCGACGCGGATAAAGGTCGCGAAGAAGCCACCGGCAAAGCCGCCGACAGAAGCATGTTCCGTGTACCGACTTTGCGCAATATCACCGACACTGCACCTTACTTTCATAACGGCTCTGTCAATGATTTAAGTGAAGCGGTGAGAATCATGGCAAAATCACAATTAAACAGCTCACTGCCGGAAAAAGATGTGCAGGATATTGTGGCGTTTTTGGGCGCCTTAACCGGTGAGTACCCCAAAATTACGATGCCACGATTACCGGCAACGTCAGGTATAAGTGTTGTTGTAGAATAATTTATAAACAGACGACGGTAAATCATTGAAACCGATAGTTTAATGATTTACCGCGTCTTAATTTAGCCCTTTTCAATACCTGACATTCACTATCGCGCCTTTTCTCTGCGCCCATCCGGGCCGTTCAACCCCACCCAACCAATAACAGGCAATGTGATTATTAGCGTATCTGCTATAAATATAAAGAGACCTTTTAACTCATAAATCACCCCGGTCAATCACTCGAACAAAGTATTGTAAAAATATGCCCAACATTCATAATGGAATCATACGAATGACCGAGTGTATAACTATTCGCAATTTTTACGCCCAAGCCTGTTTTTTTTCTCACAACACCATTGCTACTCTCTTTTTTATTTTTGCACTTTGTCTGTTTCATACACCTACAATTGCTGACCATAAAAAATCACATAAAGTTGCAATAGCGGTGCTGTATCCGACTGTGAGTAAAGAATACAGCGGCATGTTTGATGAACTCATCACTGGCATTAAATCTGTTCCCGGCTACAAAATTCATACTTTGCGAATAACGCGAGACACACAAGCAGCAAACATCCAGCAGTGGAGTAAAAATTTAAATATCTCTGGCTATATAGCCTTAGGACAGACGACTTATAAACTCGTCGACACTTTAAACAGCTCATTAACTCGCCCGTTACCCATTATCGCTGGCGGCATGGTAGCAACTCCTCCCGGCATAAGCGGGATTAGCCTGTCCGGTGACCCCGAGGCTTTCTTTCGTAAAATACAGCTTTTAAACCCCGACATCACCCGCATCTTCTTTGTATACAGCACCAAAAATAATGGCTGGCTCATTCCCCGCGCTCGAAAAATAAGTAAACAATATGGCATCGAATTTGTACCGCTACAGGTCAATAGTATTAAGCAGGCCACCCTCCAATATAATATTGTTTTACAGTCAGTACGCCCGCGAACCGATGCCATCTGGATACCGTTGGATAATGTTGCGCCGTTAAATATTTTACTGCCCGAAATATTAAAAGTTTCCTGGAACAAACACATTACAATTTTCTCAAACAATCTGCTGCATGTTCGGCGTGGCGCACTATTTGCACTCTACCCTAATCATTTTAAGCAGGGCCGCAGATTAGTTGCCTTACTGCACCGCCACTTGCAAAAAAAACCCGTTAAGCCAGAGCTGTACCCTTCGGTAGATTTAAATACCGCAGTCAACATCCGCACTGCCAATCACCTGGATATGCGCTACACCCGCGAAATGATAAAAAGTTTTGATCAACGATACCCTGCCTATCATTAATTGTGTTTTCGACTATAAACAGGTATGACTTTAATTAAAAAACTTACAAAAAACTCTATTGGTTCACAGCTGTTTATCACTGTCGCCCTTGGCATTTTTGTACTTTTGATTTCTGCCATTTATGCAAGCACATGGGTTAGCAAACAGCAGGTTCGTCAACTGCTTATCAAGCAGGGAAAACACGCCACTTTAAACCTGGCAAGAAACAGCCAGCTCGCTTTAATTTACGACAGCCCTGAAAATGCCAAACAGGCGATTGACTCTACACTTTCAACACCCGGCATTACTGGCCTATTTATCCTCAAAGCAGACTTCTCAATTTTTTACCAATCCAGCAGCGTTAATAACATTGACGTTTCAAAAATAAAAAATTTAAGCACGCTAAGCCATAAATCACGAGCCATTATTGTAGATGAAGATAAAGACTACTGGCATTTTTTTTCACCCGTATTTATTAACCATGAAAGCAACTCCATAAACAACCAGCTTTATGAAGAAGACGCCTCTAACGAGAAACAACTCATTGGTTATGTCGCCGTCACCAGCAGTAAAGATAAATTAAAAACCATACGCAATGGAATTTTATTATCTATTTCTATTATCGCATCGATCATTAGTTTATTACTTTTGCTCGCACTGCAAACCATAATTAAACGCATAACCAGACCTTTACACGACATTTCTGAAGTAATGAAAAAATCCCACGAAGGCGAGTATTTTCCACACACATCAAACAAAGCCCCACTGGAGGTTCAATATATTACCAATGCCTACAACCGGATGATTGCTTCCCTGGAAGAACGCGACGAAGTATTACGCCATCAAAATATTCGATTAGAAAAGCAGGCCATGCACGATCACCTTACCGGTTTAATTAATCGCAGCGGTTTTGAACAGGCATTAAATCAGGCGATTGAAGAATGCCAGTCACTTAACACTAAACACGCTCTTTTCTATATGGATTTAGATAAATTCAAAATTGTAAATGATAGTTGTGGACATAATGCCGGTGACGATTTATTAAAGGCCGTATGTGAAATATTTGAAAAACACATAAGAAAAGGTTCTGATGTGCTTGCACGTGTTGGTGGCGATGAGTTTTCACTTATACTCAAAAACTGCTCCCTTAAAAAAGCAGAAGCTATCGGCAACAACATTTGTAAAGCTGTAGAACAATATCGCTTTCACTGGGACAACAACACCTTTTCAATTGGCGTCAGCATTGGCATTGCACAAATCGACAATAACACAGGCAGTTTTCGCGACATTATTTCCAGAGCAGATAGCGCATGTTACATTGCAAAAGAGCGCGGCAGAGGGCAGGTAGTTACTATTCAAACAGACGACAAAGACCTTAAAGTACTGACTGGCGAAACCCAGATTGCCAGCGAAATAGTAGATCACCTAGATAACGATAAATTTATACTTTTTTGCCAACCTATATTAAACCTAAAAGACAACTCTAAAAAACAATTTGAAGTTTTACTGCGCATGACCGATAAAAACGGCGTGAACATTTCTCCCGACAAGTTTATATCGTCTGCCGAAAGATATGACTTAATGGCGCGTATTGATCAATGGGTAATAAAAAACACATTTAAAACCCTCAGTGAAAATATAAATTTTTTGAACAATCTGAAAACCTGCACCATAAACATAAATAGCAACTCACTTAAAGACGAGACCTTTTTAAATTACATTGAAAATCAGTTCAAACTATTTGACATGCCCGCCGCTAAAATTTGCTTTGAAATAACCGAAGCCACAACCCTTAGCAACACCACTCAGGCTAACTTATTTATTCAACATGTTCATAAATTAGGCTGCACTGTTGCCCTCGATGATTTTGTCTGTAACTCTTCGTCTTTCTCCCACATAAAAAACATAAAAATCGACTACCTGAAAATACACGGTGATTTCTTTAAAGACATTACCCACAATCCAGTCAACCGGGCAATGGCGAATTCGGTTAATGAAATCGCTCACATATTAAATATAAAAACCATTGCCGAACACATTGAAGACGACAGCAGTTTAAATGAAGCTGTTTCTATCGGCATTGATTACGCACAGGGGATTAATATAGATAAACCCGCAGCTTTAATTGATTTTTGTCGTGCCGCAGATGATGCTTCATGAAAATATTTTATATAAAACTTCATTACTGTCGCGTTAACTTTGAATGTATCGTCATCCCCGAATGCTTGTGTCGGGAATCCAGTGTCTTTGCAGCACTTAAGGTCACTGGATCTCCGACACAAGCATTCGAAGATGACGGATTTGTCGATTTGTTTTTTCATGCCTTGTTTTCTCGACATCATTTTTTTAGCTTCATATATAGTGATTGTTAGCCATGATTTTAAGCGTTAACGAAACAGCAGTGATAAAACCTATATCTATAATTTGTTTCAGCTGGCTATTCTCTATCAACAGCTTTGCCAATATGGCAACTGAAGACGAAACCATGCAATTAATTTATGGTAATGAGCGCATGGTCTCTATTGCAACCGGCAATGAACAACTACTTTACAAAGCGCCTGCTATTGCATCGGTGATAACACGACATGATATTGAAAATTCATCCGCAAAAAATCTTAATGAACTTTTAGAAATGATTCCCGGCTTACACGTCTCTGAAGACTTTTTTTCGGGCAACGCCGTATACAGCATGCGCGGTTTTTTTAGAGACCCAGATGCGGGCATGGTGTTTATGATTAATGGTACAACCCTTAACACCTTAAAAAATGGCTCGCGTTTTTCGGCTTTTCAAATGCCATTAAATAATATTGAACAAATCGAAATTATACGCGGCCCCGGCTCAGCCGTTTATGGTGCCGATGCATTTGTGGGTGCAATTAATATTATTACGCGCAAACAAAGCAATGGACAAGAGTTTGGCGTGCAGGCCGGCTCATTTTCAAACCAAAGCGCATGGCTACAAAATAACTTTCAACTGGGTAGCTGGAAAAGCCACATTTCCTTGCAGTACCAATCAACCGGTGATGATAAAAATCGTCAGATAGAAAATGATTTACAAAGTTTTTTAGACGACCAGAGTGCCACTAATGCAACACTGACACCAACCACATTAGACGCATCATACAATGCACTGGATATGGAATTAAATTTTTCCAGCAATCACTGGAATATAAACCAATGGCTGTGGATGAATAAAGACCAGGCTAATGGTCACGGCGTTCCCTCACTCGATACCATTGACCCAACCGGCCAACTCGACAGTCAGGCCAGCTTGTCCACCATTGAATATTCAAATAATGAAATCGCCAGCAACTGGTCCTTAAATTTACGCCTGTCCTATTTAAATTACAGCACAGATCGCGAGCAATATTTACTACCGGCAGGCAGCATTGCGCCGATTGGTGATGACGGTAATATTTTTACCAGCGGTATTCGTAGCGTTAATTTTTCAACCGGCATGATTAATATAAATAACAGCCGCGAGCAACAAAGTCAGTTTGATATCACGAGTTTTTATTACGGCTGGCAGGATCACAATGTGCGCATGTCTAGCGGCTATCAATTACAGAAATATTCCGCTGACGAGGCACGAAATTTTGGTCCCGGCGTACTCGATTCCGGGCAAACCACTGCGCCGACTCAAGCCATAATCATTAACAACCCGGACGATTTATCATTGCCCGACGGACAGCGCGAAATATTTTATTTCTCACTACAGGATGAATGGAATTTCAGCCCCGACTGGGCACTCACCACCGGTGTGCGTTACGATGATTATTCAGACTTTGGCAACACCACAAACCCGCGTATTGCACTGGTCTGGCAAACCAGTTACACCCTCAGCACCAAGTTACTTTACGGGCGCGCTTTTCGTGCGCCGGTTTATAAAGAACTGAATTTACAAAACCAGCTAGGCTTTAATGGCAACAGTAATCTGCAACCGGAGACCATTGATACTTTAGAGCTGGCACTGGATTATCGCCCCGATGAAAAACTGCGCAGCAGCCTGAGCTTGTTTGCCCACCGCGCAAAAGATTTAATTTTCGCGATTGAAGACACTCAGACACTTAACACCTTCACCTACGAGAATCGTGGCACACAAGAAGGTTATGGCCTGGAAGCCGAGGCAAACTGGCAGTTAAGCCGCTCCGTGAATCTCAGCGGAAATTATTCCTACCAGTACAACAAATTAGTTGAAGCTGACATTGAAGCGCCGTATGCACCCAGCCACCAACTTTATGCCCGTATGATCTGGAAAATTAGCCATTTCTGGACGCTCTCACCCGAACTCTATTTTATTGGCTCACGCCCTCGCTCACTCACAGAAACTCGCGCACCGGTTACAGACAATACCCGCCTCGACCTGATGTTGAAATATCAAAACTACTATAAAAACTGGGATGCCAGCCTGCGCGTGCACAATTTATTAAATAACGATTTAAAAGAACCCAGCATTGGCAATAACAGCATTGCCGGTGGCGCTGCATTAACAAACGATATTCCACTGGAAGGCGTACGAATAATAGCGGAATTTCGCTATTTCATACCCGATTAACAACCACTAATCTGAAATCACACAAAACCACCTGAATGGATAATAGCTAAAACATGCAAAATTGGTTAAATTTACAGCACAATAATAACTTTGACGCACGAATAAATGACTCAATGACAACCCATTTTAATTTAGGTTTTAAGAGACATTATTAGATGCGCCACCTGTTTAAACACATTGCTATTCTACAGCTGCTATTGATATCACTCGCTTCTTTGCCGCTGGCTACCCTCGCCAGTAATACCGGCATTCCCGGCTATTCTCAAAATGCCACGGGCGCGGACTCCTGTCACGATTGCCACACAGTAGACAACTCCACCGGTAGTAGCACAACCTCAATCAGCGGTAGCAGCAGCCTTATTGTCGGCACAACCGGCACTTATACTTTCAGATTAGTCGCACCGGATACCAGCAGCTCCAGCTACGCAGGGTTTAATATCTCCGGCAGCGACGGCACGCTTGTCTCCACCGACGCCGAAACCAGCATCATTAACAGTGAGCTGGTACAAAGCGGGCGTAAACTCACCACCGATATCGGCAGCGACAATGAAGTGGAATGGACATTTGACTGGCAGGCACCAGCCATTCCCGGCACCTCCACTCTATATGCCTGCGGTTTACCGGTGAATGGCGATGGCAACGAAGCCTCTTTCGGTGGGCACAGCACCAATGATGGCCGGGTTGCCTGCACTACATTTGATATTCAAATACAACAGCCCCCCAGCGCACAGGCCGGTAATAACCAGACGGTAACCGAAGGCGATGCGGTTAGCCTTGATGGCAGTGCATCAACGGATGCCGATGGCATTATTAGCAGCTATTTATGGGAACAACTCTCCGGCACCAGTGCCACTCTCAACAATGCAAACACCGCCACTGCCAGCTTTAACGCGCCGTCAGTGCCCGCCAATACAACTGACGAATTAATATTTCAGCTCACCGTCACCGATGACGACGGGCTCACCGACACGTCTTCACTCAGCGTCTTTGTACAGGATGTACTGGTCTCCAATATTGCCCCTAACGCAGATGCTGGCCCGGATCAAAGCGTTAACGAAAACACCCTGGTCACCTTAACCGCCGCCAGCTCAACCGACGATGGCAGCATTGTGGCCTATTTATGGCAGCAGACCGCTGGCATTAGCAGCGTCACCCTGAGTGACGATACGCTAGTATCACCCACCTTCACCGCGCCACTGGTTGATGCCAGTAACGATGTGCTGAGTTTTCAGGTAACCGTCACCGACGATCTCGGGGTGCAGTCTACCGCCAGCGTCAATATCACCGTCAACGATGTGGACACACCACCCACCGCAGTGATCAGCGATGCTGCTGGCACAATTATCAGCACCTTAAACAACAACAGTCAGGTGACTTTATACGGTAATTTTTCCAGCGACCCGGAAGGTCCGATTATGGGATACAGCTGGGTGCAAACCGCGGGCACCCTCATTTCTAATGCGGGTGCCAGTAACGAAAGCAGCTTTACCTTCACCACCCCGGATGAGGATACCGGCAGCATTGATATTGAGCTTACCGTTACCGGCGATGAAGGCGTGGTGCAATCTTCAATTATCGCCGCATTTACGCTGGTCAATCAGCCCCCCCTATCTGATGCGGGTGCAGATCAACTTATCAATGAAACCAGTCCGGTCACCCTTGATGGCAGTGCATCAACAGATGCAGATGGCGTAATTAGCAGTTATCTATGGGAACAGCTCTCCGGCAGCATCGCTCCTCTAAGTAATACCAATACGGATACAGCCAGCTTTAGCGCCCCTAATGTTGCAGATAATGCCACCGAAGAGCTGATTTTTCAGCTCACCGTCACCGACAATTACGGCTTAACCGATGTCAGCACCACCAGCGTATTTGTGCAGGACGCTTTAATCACCAATGTCATACCCACCGCCGATGCGGGTACCGATCAGGTAGTGAGTGAAGGTAGTACGGTAAATATCAGCGCCGCCGCCTCCACCGATGACGGTACTATTGTGGCCTATTTATGGGAGCAAACTGCGGGGGATAACACCATTACTCTGGCTGACAATACTGCCATGGACACCAGCTTCACCGCTCCCACCCTCGTTGCCGCCGGCAGTAGCGACACCATTACCTTAAAGCTAACCGTAACCGATGACCTTGGGGTGCAGGCCAGCACCACCCTGAACATTACCGTCAATGATGTGGACACCCCGCCAGTAGCCAGCATCACCGATAGCACCGGCAATGCCATTAGCACCATTAGCACCATTATCAATAACGATATAGTCACATTACACGGCAGTTTTTCCAGCGATGCGGATGGCTCGATTACCGCCTATAGCTGGAGCCAGATCAGCGGCCCCGGCATTATCAGCCCGGGGGCCAGCAACCAGAACAGCTTCAGCTTTACCAGCCCCGACAGCCCCGGCAGTGTGATTGAAATTCAACTCACCGTCACCGGCGATGAAGGTAGCGCACAAAATTCAATAACTGCATCCCTCACCTTGAACAACCCACCGGTGGTAGCCGCCGGTGCTGACCAGATTGTCACCGAAGGCGATATTATCAGTTTAGATGGCAGCACCTCATTTGATGCCGATGGCAGTATTGTGAGTTATTTATGGGAGCAGTTATCCGGCCCGTCCGCTGGCATTATCAATAATGCTAACACTGCGGTTGCCGGCTTTAGCGCACCCGCGGTTGCCAGCAACACCACTGATGAACAGATTTTTCGATTGACCGCAACCGATAACACTAACTTCAGTAGCAGCGACACTATCAGTATTTTTGTGCGCGATGTGCTGGTGGCAAATTTAGCGCCGGTTGCAGATGCGGGCACGAATCAGAGCATCGATGAAAATACTCTCGTAACACTTGATGGCAGCGCCTCGAGCGATGATGGCACAATCGTCAGTTATTTATGGGAGCAAACCGCCGGTACCAGTATTATTACGCTGGATAGTGACAGCAGCATTAACCCCGTATTTACCAGCCCATTTGTAACCAGCAGTGGCGATACCATTAGCTTTAAATTAACCGTCACCGATAACTACGGCGTGCAGTCAAACAGTTCGGTTAATGTCATTATTAATGATGTAGACACACCACCGGTGGCTCGCATCACCGACGCATCCGGCAGTGCCATTAGCAGCATCAGCAATAACACGCAGGTCACCGTCTACGGTAATTTCTCCAATGACATAGACGGTGCGATTAGCGGATATAGCTGGCGCCAGACCGCCGGCACCCCCATCATTAACCCTGGCAATAGCTCACTCAACAGCTTTAGCTTTACCGCCCCGGATGATGTGGGCAACAGCATTACCCTTGAGCTAACCGTTACCGGCGATGAGGGCAGCGTACAAAACACCGTCAGTGCAAATCTGACCTTAACGAATTTATCTCCGGTGGTAGATGCCGATGCAAATATAACGGTTACTGAAGGCAGTATAATTGCATTGCATGGCACGGTGAACGATGCCAATAATGATCTGGCCAGTGTGCTATGGCGTCAGATAAACTGCACAGATAACTGCATACTTCAGGACACCAGTATTGCGCTACCTCTTACCAGCAACGATGCACACGCTAATGTACTGTCGCCATCAGTGTCTGCATCGAACCCGGGTGAAGTTTTAGAGTTTGAATTAATCGCTACTGATAGTAGTGGCTTAAGCAGCAGCACATTGACAAAAGTCACGGTAAATGACAATGGCATTAGCGGCTTCCCTGATGATGCGATCAGCTTTATCAGCTTTAACGGTTTTCCGATGGCGGTTTCTGTGGAGCCAGTTAACCCGACAATTTCCGCAACAATAAATAATTTACTACCGCAAAGTAATAATATTATTATCGACAATATCAGTCGCCCATCAAACTTCCCCTACGAGTTAGTTGATTTAGAAATAAGTCTGAGCGAACCCGGTGCCGTGTTAGTCACTTATTATTTTCCGCAAGCTATTGAAAAAGATTTCGATTACTACCAGTACCTCAATACTTTTGGATGGATAAACACATCGGAAGCCAGAGACTTTGATAATTTAGTGTTTAATAGCGTAACCGGCTGGGGAGAAACCAGTGAAGAAGTTGAGCTTAGCGCAGATCGTAAAAGTGTTGTTATTTTACTTACCGATGGTGGCCCCAGTGATATGAATCCTGCACAGAACAACATTTCAAATAATGGCGGCATTGGTAAAAACACCGCGCTAACAAATACTCAACCGGGAGCAAGTGGCGCAATTAATCCAGCGGCTATTTTAAGTTTATGGCTAATGATTTTCTTACGCAGAAAATCATTTAGCGAATAATATTTTTTAAAAAAGCATATCTATAAACTGCTCAACAGTTTGCCTGTCTGGCCGACTTTGCATTTTATAATCGACATGCTCATCGTGAGTTTTTTTCTCACTTAAAATAATGCCCCACATAGATTCAATTCGATTTGGCAAAAACGAGTAGCGAACATCAATAATATAATTGGGCTCTTTGTCATTCAACGCTAAAAAATCACTTGAGAACCAGCGAAAGCGCTCGATATCTTTGGCCTGCTGGCTATTTAAATTTAACCACGAAAAATCCTGTTTAACATTTAATTTTTTTACCGACATGCCCGGCAGCATCTCTGCACGCCACAACAATTTAACTGCATCTACATAATAGCGGCCATCATATTCATATAATGTTTTCCAGACATGGCGATTCGCAAAGCTTGGCTTGATATGCACACGTTCTAAGTTATGCCCGCGCTGCTCGGCAAGCACAGTTAACATTTCTTCGGCACGATATTTTTGCACCAGCCCTAAACTTAAAAACAACACAGCATAAATAAATCCAATTCGTGCATACAGTACACGCTGACGTGAAACGGCCAATAAAGTTAAAGCAATTAACGGCAAAGTAAAAAACGGATCAATTATTGATACCGTATTCCACGCCACACGATAATTACTCAATGGCCAGAACAACTGCGTACCATATGACGTACAGGCATCAAGTAGACCGTGGGTTGCAAAGCCTAAAAAAGAAAACAGATAAATCTGCTTAAATGATAGTGTTGATTTTGCAACCGGATAAAAAAACAGCGCACATAGTAATGCCCCGAAAGGAATAAAAAGTAGTGAATGTGTAAACTGACGGTGAAACTCTAAAAACAACAATGGATCACTAGAGGATCGAATCAACACATCTAAATCGGGCGCCATCCCCGCAAGCGCACCGATAAGCAGTGCGCTAAACTGCTGCGCTTTATTAGAAGTCGAAGACTGCGATAAGCTAGCACCTAAAAAGGCCTGTGACACTGGATCCATTTCAGCCCGATTCCTATTTCGCTTTTAAACCCAACGGCAACTGTAAGCTGGAGTCTTTCACATTTTCAAATTCATTTGCCAGATTAATATTACTATCCAGTAAAAAAATATTATCCGCAGAAACCTTTCCAACATCAATTAAGTATTGCTGAATTTGACCGGCACGCTGCTTGGCCAATAATTCAAACTCTAACTCAGTGACTTCAGTTTTATTCAAAACAACCTTCAAAGCTTTATCAAAAACAAGTTTCTCAGCTTGCTCCGATGATAGCTTATGTTTTTTGGGCAATAATTCATCGGCAGTTAGCTTAGTTATTTTTTCATAGTAATCAACCAGCTCATCACGATCATCTTGCGTCGCAATAATCGATAATGTTTCAGGTTTTAGTTTAAGCTTTTTACGTACTTTCAAATAGGCCATTTCATCATGATCAATTAACGACGAACTCACACCACGAATTTCAAGGTGCAACTCTGGACGTTGCAACAAGGCTTTTGCCAATAAATCTAACTTGTTTTTTTCGGGGATAGTCAACTCAGCACTATTTGCTGAAAAAACAATATAATCTAAACCTTCGGCATCGCCACCAGCCAGATTCGCCAACGCTTTAAAGGGGGAACTGACAATGCCCGTAATTAAATTACCCAGTGCACCCCACACCAAACTGCCATATTTGAAATCCGGATCATTGATATTGCCTCGAATGGGCAAATCAATATCAATCACACCATTCGAATCTTTTAATAACGACAGTGCAAAATTGAGTGGTAAACTCGTGGCATCCTCACTGTCGGTTGCTTCGCCCAGCGTTAACTGATCTAACACAACACCATTTTCAGCCACCAGTTCGTTTTTTGATAATTTATATTTTAAGTCGAGACTTAACTTTCCCTTCTCAATTTCATAACCGGCAAACTTTCCACTATAAGGTGTGAAGGTGGTTAGCTCTATACCTTTAAAGAGCATTTCAATTTCAGTGTATTTATCTTTTGTTAATGGATTAATATCACCTTTAATCGTGACAGGTGCATATTTATCAACCTTGCCCTTTAAATCGACCCGCGCCTTACTGAGTTGCTTTGACGATAACCCGCTAACATTACCTTTAAGATGATAAATGCCTGCACTGAAATTTGGGGATAATGAGCTATCTGAAAAATCCATTTTCGCATCTCGAATGCTAATGTTTTTTATCGCCGCTTTAAAGTCACTTTTTTCACCCTGAACTACAGCAGGCTTATTATTCTGAGACGCTTTATTTTCTATCATTAATTTCTGGATATTAGTTTCACCACCGCCATTCATAACCAAACGCAAATACGGTTTATTAACATCAATATCAGAAATATCAATTTTTTGCTCTGGATATTCAAATGAAAAATATTTAACTGAAAGCCTCTTCCAGCTTAAAAACTTTTCCTTTAATTTCTTATCTCTGAGCGTTAACGATGAAATATCAATATCGCCATTAACATTTAATTTCGCAATATCAGCTGAAGCATCAATTTTTATATTTAAGTCAGAGCCAAAGTCACCCTTTAAAATATCAATACGTAAAATATTATTGATATACGACTGGTAATCTTTTAGCGCAATTGATTTTGTGCGTAGATTTAAATCAATCAATTTAGATGCAGGTTGAGCTTTACCTGTAATATCCACCCTGCCATTATCGTTTATTTTTAATGCCACTAAAAAATTTGCCTGTTCATCTGTAAAGGGCTTTAAATCATTAATATTTATATCTATAAATTTCAGATGATGCAATACTGCTGGACTTACAGACTGATCCAGTAAATTAACATCTAAATTTTCATTATTAATTTCAGTAATGCTAACATCCCATTTTTGGTCTGCTCCCGCATCACTGGCATTAGCTGCAGATGCTTCGCCAGATTCAGCCAGATTTTGCAAAACAAAAAGATCAGCAAAATCGACATTAGTTTTTTTATCTTTATTAATTTCGACTGCAATATCAGTCGTGGCAATATTATTTATCACGAGCTTTTTATTAATTAAATCAAGCTCAGCTAAATTCAGACTCACCTGTTTCCACGCAACAACTTTACTATCGTCTTTTCGGCGCACATCTAAATCTTCAATAGCAGCCAGCATATTATTAATATTAAATATCGACTCACCTTCAAGCAACTTGAAATCATAATCGCTTTTTACGCTCAATTTTCCCTGTTTGATTTTAATTCGCATCTGTTCCTGCATATAATCAGACACCACCATTAAATCACCCAGCAGCTCAATGTGCCCCTGTGATTTTAATGGAGATAAACTAAACTCACCTGTCCAGTCTACTGTTGTACCACGTAATGTTTGCGCTTTAATATGATGTAAGTTGCCATCGCCAGGGCGAGTTGAAAAATCATCAAGCGATATGCTCAGGCTTTCAATCTGACTTTTAAATTCTGTCGCTCTATTTCTATCCTCGAAATACACACTGCCTTCAACATAGCGAAATTTATCTATTGCTACCGACCAGCTTTCATCTTTTATATTTTCTTGCGGCTCAATATTTTCAGCACCCTCTGCTGCTGAGAATTTTTTTATAATATCATCAAAATTATAACCGCCTGATTTCAGCACAATAATTTTCATATTCGGTCGAACTATACTGATTTCATCAAACCCAATTACCTGCCTGAAAACCCCCAATGCCTGAAAGTTAACCACTAATTGCTCAAAGCCAAAGAGCTGCTGCGTATGTTTACCTGCCACAGACAATTTATTAATGCTAACCGACAAAGCAAAGGGATTTATTTTTATTGATTCAATAGATGCTTTTCTATTGAGTTTTTCATTTAATGTATCAACTAGTAGCGGCTGCACAATTAGCGGCAACAATAAAAAACCTATCAATGCATAAACAGCAACTGCCAATACTGCATATGTAAATCTTTTTAGTGTTTTACTTAAGGATTGAAATTGTTGCCACATTTTCATTTTATTTTTTCGCGATAACACCACTATGTCTACTATTACGATAAAACCCGGCGATCACAATAACAGCCAAAATGATCAGCAAATAGTTTGCCCACATAACATAAGGCGTTGCACCTTTATATGCCTGCACATCTGCCGTAATAACGTGACGTTTAAATTGCGGCGACATGTGCAACACATCACCATTGCGATCGATTATTGACGAGACACCTGTATTAGTCACCCTGAGTAAAACCCGGCCTGCTTCCAACGCACGCATTCTGGCAATTTGATGATGCTGCCAGGGCTGCGATGAGTTTTCAAACCAGGCATCGTTACTCACATTTACTAATAAAGTTGCCTCGGGTAAATCTAATAGCACACTTCGATCGAATGCATCTTCAAAGCAAATAGTTAAGCCGATTTTCTGACCCGCAGCAGTAATTAATGGCTGAATATCATCGCCACTATCAATATCGGACATAGGAATATTAACCCATTGCGCAAAAAAACCGAGCACTGGGCGCAACGGAAAATACTCACCTAAAGGCACGAGATGTCGTTTTAAATAAACCTGATCATCCAGCGTTATCATTGAATTATAATAACGCTGTGTAATATCATTGCGGGTAAACAAACCTAACATAACATCAGTGTCGCTCTCTTTAGCTTCTTTTGCTAACTGCTCCAGATAGTAAGGCACTTTTCGTTTAAATCCGGGCACTGCGGTTTCTGGCCAAATAATTAAATCGCTATCCCAATGCTGCTGTGTAAGCTCTCTATACATTTGTAATGTTGGGCGATAGTTTTTTTTCTTCCATTTTTCAGCCTGTGCGACATTACCCTGAATCATGCTGACTTTTATTGGCTCATCAATAGCTTCAGTCCAGTTAATTAAACTCAATAAAAAACCGACTATATAAATCATTGCAATTGCAGGCATAGTCATTTTAAAAATTATATTTTTTGATTCCCCTGTTATCACAGTCAATGCCAGCAACCCTGAAATCAGCGTAACCATTAAGCCAATACCCAGACCACCAATCAGCGGTGCGTAGCCGGTTAGATAAGTATCAATATGTGCAATACCAATTTGCACCCACGGAAAACCCGTTAAGAAATATCCGCGCAGCCAGTCAAACAACATCCAGCTAAGCGGATATATAATTAGCAACATATTTATTTTTGAAGTTTTTATTAATCGATTAGATAAATAAAATGCCAGCGCAGGAAACAGCGCCATATAGGCAGACAATAACACTATTGTAGTTACCGCAACCGGTGCAGGCATGCCCCCATGAAAATACAAACTGTAATACAGCCAATAGATACCGTGCACAAACCAGCCTAGCCCGAACAAAAAACCACGCCTAAACGCAACGCTGGCTTTTTGTTCCAGGCAAGCTATAAAAATAAAAGCAATTAAGGGGAACTGCAGCCAGAAAAACTCATAGGGCGCAAAACTTAAAGGCAACAATGCACCGCTGATTAGTGAGAATATTTCTATTAAATAGTAAGGATTACTTTGGATTTTTTTTATCATTAATGATTTTGTCGATTATATATAAATTACGGTTATTATTTTTATCAGTCAGATTTTTCTGCTGCTGGTAGTATGGTTAAATGAACATGTTTTATACGACGACTATCAGCACTCATAATTTTAAATAAATAATTATCAATTGTTATCGCTTCACTACGCTTTGGCATATGTCCAAGATGTTTCATTAACATGCCTGCCAAAGTATCGCTTTCATCTTCATTAAATGTGCATTCAAAAAACTCATTAAATTCTTCTATCGGCGTTAAGGCTTTTAACGAATACCGGTTAACGCCCATGCGACGAATGTTACCCACATCCTCAATATCATGCTCATCATCGATCTCACCAACAATTTGCTCCAGTACATCTTCAATTGTAACCAGCCCAGCAACACCCCCATATTCATCCACAACAATTGCCATATGGTTACGGCTCGAGCGAAACTCCTTCAATAATACATTTAAACGTTTACTTTCCGGTACAAATACCGCTTTTCGCAAAACGTCTTTAATATCAAAACTATTACGCGCCTCCTTATCTACATAACGCAATAAATCTTTAGCCAGTAACACGCCCTCAATTTCATCGCGATTTTCACCAATCACTGGAAAACGTGAATGCCCCGACTCATTTACCACCGGTAACATATCTGTATAGGCTGTATCTTCTTCAATAATCACCATGTGCGAACGTGGAATCATAATATCGCGCACCTGAATTTCTGCAACCTGCAACACCCCCTCAATCATATTCAGGGCATCCATATCCAGCAGGTCGCGTCGCTCAGACGCCTGTAACACTTCTGTTAATTCCTGTTTGTTTTGCGGTGTCTCAAGAAAAATCCGGCTAAGTTTTTCAAGCAGACTTAATCTTGATTTTTTCAACGTGTCGTTCATGGCTTTTGTTCCGTCATTGACGTTTGTTCGGTGAGACTAGTTTGATTTGAATAGGGATCGGAAAAACCGAGTTGCTGCATTATTTGTATTTCGAGTGATTCCATCTCTTCAGCCTGCGCATCGTCAATATGATCGAAACCCTGCAAATGCAGCATGCCGTGTATAACCATATGCGCCCAATGTGATTGCAAACTTTTGCCTTGCTGATTTGCTTCGCTGTTAACTACATCCGCACAAATAGCTAAATCACCTAACATCATTTCAGTTTGAGAAAAATCTTCGACCATTGCTTCTAACAATTCTGCAGGCATGTCTGCAGAAACATTCCCTGAGATTTTCTCTGAAATATTCATAGGAAAAGACAAAACATTCGTGGGTTTATTTTTACCGCGATAATCATGGTTAAGCTGCTGACTTTCTGCACTACTCACAATACGCAAACTTAAAACAGGCTGTTCATTTTCAGCACCCTGCCAGGCGGCCTGTGCCCATTGCTGCAATAAGTGTCTCGGCGGAGGTTCTTCTATTGATTCTGATAAATCATCGGCAAGTTGAATATCGAGTTGTACGGACATTATCGACTTGAGCCCCGCTTAAATTTATCGGTATTCATATCCTCTGGATTCTTGGCTTCGTGCACATCGTAAGCTTTTACGATGCGTTTTACCATGGGGTGACGCACTACATCCCGAGGCTGAAAAAATGTCATCGAAATATCATCAACATCTTTCAACACATCAATAGCATGACGCAAACCAGAAGTGGTTCCACGAGGCAAATCAATTTGGGTAACATCGCCGGTAATCACTGCGGTGGAACCAAAGCCAATACGCGTTAAAAACATTTTCATTTGTTCGCGGGTAGTATTTTGCGCTTCGTCTAAAATAATAAACGCATCGTTTAATGTGCGACCACGCATATAGGCCAGCGGTGCAATTTCAATAATATTGCGTTCAATTAATTTTGCGACGCGCTCAAAGCCCATCATTTCATAAAGCGCATCGTACATGGGACGTAAATAAGGATCGATTTTCTGAGCTAAATCACCGGGCAAAAAACCCAGTCGTTCACCCGCCTCTACCGCGGGGCGCACTAATAATAAACGTCGCACGCTTTCTTCTTCGAGCGCGGCAACAGCACAGGCCACAGCTAAATACGTTTTACCGGTTCCTGCTGGGCCAATACCAAAACTTAAGTCGTGAGTTTGAATGCTTTTTAAATAACTAACCTGATTCGGCCCGCGACCTTTAATCACCTCTTTGCGTAAACGCAGGCTCCACTGACTTGCATCCAGCTCGATATTTTCATCCATCGGTTGCAAACCAGACTCCTGCATTTGTAAATGCACATGATTAGCTGTGAGCGTTTGGTTGCTAGTGGCGCTGTATAAATCTTTTAAAATATCAGCGCTAATTTTTATATTTTCCGCATCACCAATAATTTGAAAATGATGATTACGATTATTAATTTCCACCCCAAGGCGAATTTCAATTTGTTGTAAATGCTCATTCATTGGGCCGCACAAATTTGCCAGTCGTTGGTTATCTGCGGGAGTGAATTCTAGTTCCAGACTTTCTGTCATATTTTTATTATAGCGCTTAAATGTTAGAGATTCAGATAGCCAGCTTCAAACGGCCAGACGTCCACGATCAATTTCGGCAATTTCGACAAACTCACCCTGCAGCGAATTAACTAATGCCTTCGTAATGCGCACATCGACAAAGTGGCCGATTAAACGTGCGGCACCATCGAAATTCACAACGCGATTATTTTCTGTGCGCCCCGCCATTTGTCCTGCATCTTTTCTTGAAGCACGCTCAACTAAAACACATTGCACCGAACCTTCCATTGATTGTGAAATTTCCATCGACATTTCATTAATGCGTTTTTGCAAAATCGCAAGGCGCGCTTTTTTAGTTTCCATTGGCACATTATCGTCTAACGATGCGGCGGGGGTGCCGGGGCGAGCGGAGTAAACAAAGCTGTAGGAATGATCGAAACCAATGTCGTCAATTAACTGCATGGTTTGTTCAAAGTCGGCATCGGTTTCACCGGGAAAACCAATAATAAAATCAGACGATACGGTTAAACCGGGGCGAGCTTCGCGCAATTTGCGAATTTTAGATTTATATTCCATCGCCATGTGGCCGCGCTTCATTGCTGCCAGCACACGATCAGAACCACTTTGTACCGGCAAATGCACAAAGGTCACCAGCTCTGGTACTTCGGCATACGCCTGTATTAAAGAGTCAGAAAACTCCACCGGATGGGATGTGGTAAAGCGAATGCGATCAATGCCTTCTACCGCTGCCACATAATTAATCAGCAACGCTAAATCTGCCATCACTCCATCGTGCATTTCACCCAGATAGGCATTCACGTTCTGGCCGAGTAAATTAATTTCACGCACACCCTGTCGCGCCAGTTGCGCCACTTCATTCAGCACATCATCAAAGGGACGGGAGATTTCTTCGCCGCGGGTATAGGGCACCACACAAAAAGTGCAGTATTTGCTGCAGCCTTCCATAATCGACACAAAAGCACTGGGGCCGTCGGATTTGGGGATGGGTAGATTATCGAATTTTTCAATTTCCGGGAATGAAATATCCACCACGGGTTTGTGATTGATATCTATGCCCTTCACCATTTCAGGTAAACGATGCAGGGTTTGCGGACCAAACACCATATCCACATGCGGTGCGCGTTTACGAATCGCATCACCTTCCTGCGAGGCTACGCAGCCACCCACGCCAATCACTAAATCCGGATTATCCCGCTTCCAGTGTTTCCACTTGCCGAGCAAAGAAAAAACTTTCTCCTGGGCTTTTTCCCTGATAGAACAGGTATTTAGCAGCAGAATGTCGGCTTCTTCCGGGGTGTCTACGGTGATAATTTCTTCGGAGTCTGCCAGCACATCGTGCATTTTAGCCGAATCATATTCATTCATCTGACAGCCGAAGGTTTTGATATAGAGTTTACGAGCCATAAAACTTATGTTGCGCCTGTGGTTTTTATTGCATTTTATTACAAGGGAACCGGCGATTTTACCACTATCTGAGGGAAAAGCCCAAGTCAGGGCTCTGCTGATTGATAACAGTATACGTCAGGTAAGCGCAGTGATAACTGAGGTCGGAGCATGAGCTATCCCCCTCTTAGAAAAAGAGGGAGTACGAATATATCCACTTTATATCAGCATTAGCATGCTAGCTAAAAGAGTAGCGCGGAAATTTAAAACATTCAGATTAAAACGCTTTATTTGTAGTAGCTTTTATCTAAACTGACATATTAGATTGCGGGTTTAAATGAGAGCTTGCAATGACTGTATTTAGTTATTTCAGATACCAATGAAATATTGTTTTCATTTACAGCTCAGGTTTATCCGGGGTTTGCATTTATTCCCTCTGGAGCCAGCTGAAAATTGTATACCTGCAGGGGTAAAATCACAGGGATGTGATTTTAAGTCCCGATAACCCTGGACGGCTTACCGGGACGACCTGGTAACGGAGCTAGCAACGTACAGTTTGAAATGTAATTAGAAGTCTATTAAACAATTTTCAGGCACCCTCATTGTTTTTTAATGAGGGCTGGTGAGTAAGGGTGGCATTTTTTTGCTTACTTTTCCATAGATAATTATCATGGGCTACAGACAAAAAAGTAAGTCGCCAACAAGGCGAAACCACAGAATTCAAGTTCCCGTAAAGCACAGATATTGTATGGTTTAGTCTAAACCTGTTATTAAATATGTCAGATCAGGTATAAGCTACAACACTTTATTTATAGAGCAAAAAATACTGAAGCCCTTTAAATCCCCCTCAGCGTTATAACCTGTACGCACGATGCATCTGGTAGTTCATCACATTGTTTGTATTCCCGTTTTTCTAAGGGAGAGGTCACACCTTGAAATTTCATTTAACCTCAAAGGCATAGAGCTTAACTTACTGGCATAGACTCCGCCCCCATGATTCGCTCCCATGATTATTCAGTTTAATAGACTGCATTGGCGATGCGCTACATAACTTACTTTAACAATACCTCTGCGCCCTTCGCCACAAACCGCAACTGGGTAACCGCCTTTTCGGTTAACAACTTACGCTCTGCCACATTACTATCTAACGCCTCTGCCCCCGCATTAAACACCAGCACCACCATTGCCTCCGCCTGTATTTTTGAAGCTTCTGCGGGGTAGTTCTGGGTGTGTTGAATATAGTCTGCCAGCTCTACCACAAAATATTGCAACTCGCGAGACACCGCTTTTCGAAATGCCAGCGAGGTGCCGGAGCGCTCGCGCAGTAACAATCGAAACACATGCGGGCTGTTTTGAATAAACTCCATAAAGGTTTCAACCGAGGTGCTAATCACCAACCCACGATCACGAATACGCTGGCGAGCTTTGCGCATAAGCTGGCGCAGCGCAACACCACCTTCATCCACCAGAGTTAAACCCAACTCGTCCATATCTTCAAAGTGGCGATAAAAAGACGTGGGGGCAATGCCTGCCTCGCGGGTGACCTCACGCAAACTCAGGCTGGAGTAACTGCGCTCCTGACTCAGTAATCTGAACGCTGCATCAATAATGGTGCGCCGTGTTTTCTCTTTTTGCTGCGCTCGGTTGCCGCTCACCTGTGCTCCTTTTTTCAACTGGTTTTTAATACAAATCAACTATCACCGAACAATTGTAACGTTATTAAGTGCTTTTTTATATAGACGGGCTATACTTCAAAAAATATTCAGCGTACACTTGTACGCAACATCTAGCAGCACCGGAATTATCATGAATCAGTCAGCATCATCTAAAAATACCCCCAACCAAAAACCAGCACTAAATTGGCTCCCTATTAGCGTATTTGGCATTAGCGCCATAATTACCCTGTTTGCAGTGCCCTATTACGCGCTCACCCATGGCTTTGATATGTGGCAAATTTTGGCGATGGCGCTCGGCATTGTGTTCTGCGAAATTTCAATTACTGCAGGCTACCACCGCTTATGGTCACACCGGGCCTATGAAGCACATTGGTTAGTACGCCTGTTTTTTATGATTGGTGGAACCTACGCGGTGCAGAATACAATTTTGCACTGGTCATCCGATCACCGCATTCACCACAACAGCGTGGACGATAACGCCAAAGACCCTTATTCTGCGAAGCGCGGCTTCTGGTATTCGCACATGGGCTGGATGATTCGTGAATATAATTTGAACCCGAATAAAAATTATGAGAATTGCAAAGATCTAAAAAAAGACCCCATTGTAATGTTTCAGCACAAACATTATTTACCTTTAGTGCTCGGACTAAATTTTGGCGCACCGATTTTATTAGGCCTATGGCACGGCGACTTAATTGGCATGATGCTATTGGCGGGTGTGGCACGACTCTTTATTTCACATCACCTGACGTTTTTCATTAACTCACTGGCACACGTTTGGGGTAATCAACCCTACTCAGATAAAAACACATCAAAGGACAATCCGATTATTGCTCTGCTGACATTTGGCGAGGGCTACCATAATTATCACCACAGCTTTCAGCGCGACTACCGCAATGCAATTCGCTGGTGGCAATATGACCCTACCAAGTGGTTGATTCGCAGCCTGAGTTTAATGGGACTGGCGAAAAACCTTTACCGCACGCCACTTGAATACATTGAAACCGAGCGTGCACAGATGCTGCTTAAAAACACATCCCAAAAACTCTCGCAACGTTTTCACTCTGAGGCGCTAAGTCAGCGCCTGCATGAAGAATATGAAATACTAATAACCAACATTAATGCCTTTGCCAAAGCCAGAAAGCAATGGATGGCGGCTCGTAAAAATTCCATGATAGAAAGCTGCGATCTGGAAGCTTTAAAATTAAAAGCAGAAGTCATGAAAGAGAATTTTCTGCAACAGAAAAAGAACTGGTTAACCCTCAATGCCAGCATTGTTATGGCTTGATCTCATCCCCACTTAATTACACTTTTTATACCTGTCTTTGCTTGAAATCAATAAAACAGGCGACATATAAGCTAACCTGATGTTGTAAGATATTTGATTAAACAGGCTATGAGTCAGGACGCATCCTGCATCATTCTTGTCAGTCTGAAACAATCAAATATAAACAATTACCCCTGTTTCAAACGGAGATAAACATGTTAGGCGAAAAACACGATTTAATTCACGAACTCCCCGAGCACAAAGACCAGATTCACAGCCTCAAATTAAACAACAAACATTTTGAAAAATTATTTGAAAAATACCATGATCTGGATCATCAGATCAGGCGCATAGAAGAAGGCATTGAAACACCTGAAGACAATTTTTCTGAGCAGTTAAAAAAACAACGCCTGCAACTAAAAGATGAATTGCTGGGCATCATTAAAAGCGCATAACACATGGGTATTAATATGACCAATTCCTCAAAGTACAAATCTCAACTAATGGCGCTGCGCGATGACTTAACCCATCGCGTTGACGCCATCAGCAAAGACCTGCACCATGAAGAAATTGAAATCGAAAAGGACTTTGCCGAACAGGCCAGCCAGCTTGAAAACGATGAAGTTCTCAACTCGCTCAACGATGAAGCCAAAGCACAGGTTATGCAAATTGACCAGGCTCTGCTGCGAATAGAAGACGGAACATTCGGCCGATGCAGCAAATGTAATACCGAAATCAACCCGCAAAGGCTAGCCGCGGTACCTTACGCAACGATGTGTATTGAGTGCGCGGAGAAATAACCGCGCCCTCACTTTTATCATTGTGCAGCCTTTCAACTGCCCGACCCTGAATTTCAGCAGCTGTATGATTCACGCATCCACTTAAAACTCCGCATTTTTCAAATTAGTTAACTAAACTCTTTTAAGTTAACTTAATCAGATGCGCGTTTTATATGCTTAAAAAAATACCGGTTTCAGATCTACGCAAAGGCATGCATATAGATAAGTTCGATGGCAGCTGGCTCAAACACCCTTTCTGGAAATCTTCATTTAAACTCGAAACCGACAAAGACCTGAAGGGCATTAAAAACTCAGAAATCACTCACCTGTGGATCGACACCCGTAAAGGCGATGATATAGAAAACAGCGAAGCATCAGTACCGAAAACGCCCTCTGAATTTACTCATGAAGAATCATCTCAGGCAAAAACCATAACGCCGCCTGCGGGCATTTCTATCGACGAAGAAATGCAGGCTGCACAACTGGTGATTAACAAAGCCAAACAGGCCACCATGGAGATGTTTAAAGAGGTCCGCATGGGCAAATCAATTTCAACCGCCGACATTAGTCCGCTGGTCAATGAAATTTCACAATCCATCACCCGCAATCCCGCTGCAATGATATGCATAACCCGCATAAAGAATAAGGACGACTACACCTACCTCCATTCAATTGCGGTGTGTGCACTGATGATTGCACTGGGAAAACAGTTACATTACGCAGGAGATATGCACGCACTAGGCATGGCCGGACTGTTGCATGATGTCGGTAAAATGGCGATTCCGGAAGACATACTTAATAAGCCCGGTAAACTCACCGATGAAGAATTTGATCTTGTGCGAACACACCCGTTACGCGGCTGGGAAATGCTAAAAAAAGATAATATTGCAGATGACATATCACTGGATGTTTGCCTGCACCATCATGAACGAATGGATGGGCAGGGCTACCCCGATAAATTATCAGCTGAAAACTTATCGCTCGTAGCGCGCATGGGCGCTGTTTGCGATGTATACGATGCCATCACCTCAGATCGCAGCTACAAAAAAGGCTGGGAGCCCGCCGACTCGTTAAAGAAAATGGCCGAATGGCAGAAAGGGCATTTTGATAATGATGTGTTTCAAGCTTTTGTAAAAACTATTGGCATTTATCCCAGCGGCACATTGCTTAAATTAAAATCCGGGCGGCTGGCGGTGGTTACTGACCAAACTAGCAAAAGCCTGTTGCAACCCAAAATAAAAATCTTTTTTTCCTGTTCCAGCGAGACCCCCATCCCAATTAAGACCATTGACCTTAGCCACTCAAATGAAAGCATAGAAAGTGTTGAAGCTCCACAAAGCTGGGGTTTTGATCGACAGCACATCACCGCTATTCTCAATCAATAAAACAACTCACTAAAAACTTAACCAGTTCACTTTATTATTTTTTCTATTCGGCATAATAGCGCCAAGATAATTTTATCTATCCAGTCATTATTACCCCGTTAACTTAAAATTAGTCGTCATTCCTGCGCAGGCAGGATAAATTTGATTGGATCAAATATGTATCAATAGAGTAATTCACTTTTAAAAATAGTTAACATGACAGCAATGCTATCCAATATAAAAACATGGACTTTAAATTATGATTCAAAAACTTCCCATCACTCAGTTTATTTTTGGCGCGACATTACTTTGCAGCGCACAGGCAGCTACTGCCTTAACCATAAATTTTGATTACAGCTACGATAACAGCAACTTTTTTACCGCCGAACGCATAACGATTCTGCAAGCAGCTGGCAATCAAATCACATCCCGCATTAATGACAACCTCACCGCCATCAACAGCAGTGGCTCAAACCAGTTTGATGCCATTTTTGCCACACCCGATGGATCAGGGCAAACCACACTCAATGGCACGAGCATAGGCGCCGATACGCTAACAATTTATGTGGGCGCTCAAACATTTGGCGGTAGCACGCTTGCTCAAGCCGGCCCCGGAGGATTCGCCTCCTCTGGCTTCATCGATGTTAACCGCGGACAAGGCACCACATTCGGCCCCGATGCAAACGACTTTGGCCCATGGGGTGGCAGCATGTCATTTGATACCGATACCAACTGGTATTTTGATAACGACACCAGCACCACTGAAGCTTTCTCTGGCAATGACTTCTACTCAGTCGCATTACATGAGCTAGGCCATGTGTTTGGTATTGGCACCTCAGATTCATGGAACAACCAGATTGCCAGCGGTGCATTCACCGGAGCTGATTCAAGCGCGCTGTTTGCTAGCAATGTTGCACTTAACAATGGCAGTCATTGGGCAGATGGTACAATCTATAATGGCCAGGAAGCCGCCATGACCGCCAGCATACGCACCGGCACCCGCAAAGAGTTTACCGAACTCGATTTTGCAGCACTCAGCGATATCGGCTGGGAGATTACCCCTGTACCGGTTCCACCTGCACTCTTTCTTTTTGCGAGTGGTCTGCTAGGATTAATAGGGTTCAGTAGAAAAAAACATAAATAGATAACGACTCATTTCAGGTATAAAATAGTCGGCATCGTCCGGCTATTTTTTTGTAGCCCGAAAATTTTGTAAAGGTTTACTATTATGCGTATGGTTAAAGTCTGGTTTTTTATATTATTACTTTTGTCTTCTTTGCATCAAGTTTCGGCAGAAACTTCAGTACCATCTGCCGATGCAATACCGGCAAGCAATTATCAAATTATTCCCATCAATTACCAGAAACTTTCCATCGCCGCAAATGTTCGTGACACCTGGGCACTAAACAACATTACCAGCTATGTTTACACCATCCTCAACAAGTGTTTCTGCGAAATCGCCATAAGAGCCCGTGTATTTGTTTTTGACAATAAAATAATAAAAATACTCGATTTAGACAAAGCCAATGCTGAGCTTGACCCCTCTGAATTTGAAAAATATAAAACTATTGACGAGCATATTGCATTCATTAATAACACACTGAAAAAACCCGTTGATAAAGTTTACATTGACCATGACCGGCATCTGGGCTTTCCATCTAAAATTTTTATTGACCCGAATAAAAGACAGGCCGATGACGAAACCAATATCAATATCAGTAATTTAGCGTTACTTGTTTTAGAGCAACCCACCCCGCCCGTAATTAAGCAAACGAATGAATGAAAAAAATAGCCCTGTTTGTCGACGTACAAAACATTTATTACACCACCCGCGACACCTACCAGCGCTCCTTTAATTATCGAAAGTTCTGGCAACACGTAAGCCAACAGGGCGACATAATTCACGCCTACGCTTATGCCACTCACAAGAATGACGATAAACAAATTAAGTTTCAGGATGCACTAAAGCATATTGGATTTACAGTTAAGTTAAAACCTTACATTCAGCGCAGCGATGGATCAGCTAAAGGTGATTGGGATGTGGGCATTACTATAGATATTTTAGATTCTGCAAAAGAGGTTGATAATATTATTTTATTATCGGGTGACGGGGATTTTGATTTACTGTTAGATCGAGTCAGCCAACAGGATAATGTAAAAACCGAAGTTTATGGTGTGCCCGCATTAACCGCTAACTCGCTGATAAAGTCGGCTGATGTTTTTTATGGGATAGATGAAACTTTTTTACTTTAATTTTTTACCTGTGCAGTGTTCCTGTTAAAACAAAAAAGTCGGTACTCCTGAAGGTTTTTTAGCAGATAAAGCAGTGACCAATGGCACACACTTAAATGCCTGTAGGAGTTAGCTTTAGCTGACGAAGCCCGATTGATGAAACGTGATGCGAGAGGGTGTAAATAATTCTGTGTAACTGCCATTTTTAAATGTAGTCAGTTAATCGTTCTTCAAACTCAATCATAAAGCATCGTCAGCTAAAGCTAACTTCTACATTGCTCAGGCTTAAAAATATACCACTAACCAGATAACGTAGTTTTTATTTTTAATAAATCTGCTGTTACTCTGTCACCCGCACTCGTCCTCTTAACTGCTTCGCCTTACCCCGCAACGTTTTACTATCCACGCGTCGCGCTTTTGCCGCTCGGCCCGGCTTAGTCGCAATACGTTTACGCTGCACAGTCGCAATACTTTTAATTAGCGCCTGCAACCGTTGCAATGCATCCTCTCTGTTTTTTTCCTGCGTTCGAAAACATTGCGCCTTTATAATAATCACACCGTCTTTAGTAATGCGCTTATCTTTTAAATTTAACAACCGTTCTTTATAAAACTCGGGCAGCGAGGACGCCTTAATATCAAAACGTAAATGAATCGCGCTGGATACTTTATTTACATTTTGACCGCCCGCACCCTGCGCACGAATAGCAGTCAGCTCTATTTCTTTTTCTGCCAATGCCACATTGTTAGAAATAATCAGCACCTTAACTTTTTCCTGTAATACCTGCAGTTAATACAAAGCGCATAGCTTCATCCATGCTCATATCACAGGCGTGTATATTTTCTTTTGGAATCAATAAAGTAAAACCGCCAATCATATAGCTCATGGGTAAGTACACCAGCACGCTATCCGGCTGCTGAACAAAGGCAGACATCTTGCTGCTATCTTGCTGGTCGCTACTTTCGTGACTACTACTTTCCTGAGTCACAAAGCCGATCATAGTCATGCCGTTAACATCAACAGTGACGACTTTTCCAAAACCTTCTTTATTAGGCGAGAAAAAATCAAATAGATCGCGTATTGATCGATACACGGTTTTAATTAATGGCACTTTATAAAGCTGTCTTTCGCCAAATGAAAATAGCTTTCTAACTAAAATCGCTTTCATTAATAAACCAATTACAAACAACACTATCAGCCCGGCAATTACCCCAAGACCCGGAAAATAAACTTCATCGGACACCACCCAATGCAATGCAGTAATCATCATGCTTTCTGAAGTCACTACCAGCCAGTATAAAAAATAAGCAGTTAGCACAACGGGTAGCAGAGTAATAAACCCGGTAAGCAACGTTTTACTGATTGACTTAAACATGCATATTTCCTAATTTTTAATATTTTAATGAATATCTGTGCAGTGTAACAAAACATACAAAATGACACACACCTACTTGAGCCAGATCATATCTAGCTCATATATTTATGATTACCCATCGCTGCGCGATATGGTATATTTTAAGCAACCTGTTACGGGTAAGCTCTATTATGAATAAAAGGTAAAATCATGCACTATTCAAAAGAACAAATGGCTGAAATGAACATTTTAATTCAATACAGTCTCGATTCGACTCAGCAAGGTTTAAAAATACACTCCAATGCAGACGAAGAAAAGATTGATGCGGTAGAGCGATTATTCGACAAAGGCCTGGTTACCGCAATCGATGGTGGCTACTTAACCGAACTGGGACGGCGCGCAGCTGAGCACGCACAGTCGTTGATTTTAATGCTTGCACCGCACCATGAAAATGTCGCCAGCTAAGAGTCATATATAATAACAATTATAATAACGATAAATTCTTCTTAAGATTTATTCTTTATGAGCGAAGCCGTAAAAAAGCTTATGCTCACAATAGCCAGCACAACCGAGAACACCATCAGCGACTCAGCCATCGTTACCCCAAACAATAACTCCGGGGTATAACCGCAGGACGCCTCAACCTGAAATAACCACGGCAGCCATTGTTCAATCGCAAACCAGCTGGGCAGCCCCGCATTAAAACCGCAATCGGCAAACACAAAGCCTTTTTCGGTGCCGAGCAATAAGTAGCTGCGATCAATTAAGCCCACCGAAATTAGCACTATTGCTAATTGCACCAGTCTGTTCGGCCATGGCCGCTTTCGTAAAATCAGGCCAAATATTGTTACGATTACAAGCAGCGCAATCCACAAACGTATCTGAATGCAAACCACACAGGGCAGCTCTTCAAAAACATATTGGTAAGTCAGCGCTACCCCGAGTAACGCCAGCCCGCCAATAATATAGATGAGCCAGTACAACGGAGATTGCGAAAATTCTGTTAACCTTTTAAGTAATTTCATGCTGCCATTATCAGCGCTACAAGTCAGTAAAATCAAGCATTCATACCGTTTATCCACGCCTTAAATCCAGACCCATCATTAAAAGTGGCTTATATTAGCTATTAATGTATAATGCGCCCACAATTTGCCGTAGCACAGCTCGGCAAATTACTGGTGCACCTCGGTCTGCACCTGTATTCACGCTTTACTCAGCTCGAAACAAACTAACTGTTTCCGCCTCGACCGATCCATAACGCAACAATCGTGTTATGAATAGGCAGACACCCAAGAGAATTAACAATAGATGTCATTTGAAAACCTCGGCCTGCGGGCTGAACTCCTTCGTGCGGTTTCCGAAAAAGGTTACACCACCCCGTCCCCCATACAACTACAGGCCATTCCTCCAATTTTGGAAGGCAAAGATTTAATGGGCGGCGCACAAACCGGCACCGGTAAAACCGCTGGCTTTACCCTGCCACTGTTAGAAAATTTAATGCAAGCTGGCAAACACCAGAAAGGCAAAGCCATTCGCGCACTGGTGTTAACACCCACGCGCGAACTTGCTGCACAGGTTGCAGAAAGTGTTGAAGAATACGGCAAACATTTACCTCTGCGCTCCACTGTAATTTTTGGTGGCGTGAGCATTAATCCACAAATTAAAAAGCTGCGTAACGGCATAGATATTTTAGTGGCCACGCCCGGTCGATTATTAGACCACGTTAGCCAAAATACAATTGATTTATCAAAACTGGAAATTCTGGTTTTAGATGAAGCCGATCGTATGTTAGACATGGGCTTTATTCACGACATTCGTAAAGTATTAGCACTTGTTCCAAAAAAGAAACAGACTTTATTATTTTCTGCGACCTTTTCGAATGACATAAAAAAACTGGCGAATGGTTTATTACATAACCCGACACTCATTGAAGTAGCGCGAGTTAATACCGCAACCGAAACGGTTACCCAGGTTGTGCATCCGGTAGATAAAAGTCGCAAGCGCGAATTATTGTCACTGTTAATCGGTCAGAATAACTGGCAGCAGGTTTTAGTTTTTAATCGCACCAAACATGGTTGTAATCGTTTAGTCGGCCAACTTGAAACCGATGGTATTACTGCCGCCGCCATTCACGGTAATAAAAGTCAGGGTGCACGCACTAAAGCGCTGGCTGATTTTAAATCGGGAAAAGTGCGCGTGTTAGTGGCAACCGATATTGCCGCACGCGGCATTGATATTGATCAGCTCCCGCATGTGGTTAATTATGAATTGCCGAATGTTCCTGAAGATTATGTGCACCGCATTGGTAGAACCGGCCGTGCCGGTAACGAAGGCGAAGCCATGTCATTGGTGTGTGTTGATGAACACAAGTTGCTGAAAGATATTGAACGTTTAATGAAGCGCGATATTCCGCAGGTAACTATTGATGGCTTTACGCCGGACCCGAGCATTAAAGCTGAACCGATTCAAAATGGTCGTGGTGGCGGACGTGGTGGTCAGCGTGGCAGAGGCGGCCAGGGCAACAATAATCGTGGCGGCCAGCAACGCAGAAAACCGTCGGGTAATGGAAACAATGGTGGCAATCAGAACAGACAACGTAACCAACGTCGTCGCAAGACTGAAGCTGCGTAAATTAAGTTGAAATACTACAAGAAAAACATCGTCATCCCCGAATGCTTGTGTCGGGGATCCAGCGACCCAATATAAATAAATAATTATGGATAAATAAATAATTATGGGCCTTCGCAGATGACAAGCATTTTTAAATACAGTAAGCACTTTATACAAATAGATTTTTAGGAATACACCGTGTTAACAACAGCAAACATAACAATGCAATTTGGCTCAAAGCCACTCTTTGAAAATGTCTCGGTAAAATTTGCCGATGGAAACCGCTACGGTTTAATTGGCGCAAACGGTTGCGGCAAATCTACCTTTATGAAAATTTTAGGTAACGATTTAGAACCCACCGCCGGCAATGTTTCCAAAGACCCGAATGAGCGCATCGGTAAATTAAAACAGGATCAATTTGCTTACGAAGAATATTCTGTTATCGATACAGTACTCATGGGTCACGAGGATTTATGGAAAGTTAAATCTGAAAAAGACGCAATCTACGCCAACCCGGAAATGACTGAAGCCGATGGTATTCGCGCCGGCGATTTAGAAGCCGAGTTTGCAGAGATGGATGGCTACACCGCAGAAGCCCGCGCCGGTGAATTATTAATTGGCGTTGGCATTCCGGTTGAACAACATTACGGCCCGATGACTGCAGTAGCCGCGGGCTGGAAACTTCGTGTATTACTGGCGCAGGTTTTGTTTTCTGAGCCCGACATTATGTTACTCGACGAGCCCACCAACCACCTCGACATTAAAACCATTAACTGGTTGGAAGGCATATTAAACGCACGTAACTGCACCATGATTATTATTTCCCACGACAGACACTTTTTAAACAGTGTGTGCACCCACATGGCTGATTTAGACTATGGCGAAATTCGCATGTATCCGGGTAACTACGATGAATACATGATGGCATCCACTCAGGTACAGGAACAGCTATTAGCAAACAATGCAAAAAAATCGGCTGAAATTGCAGAGCTAAAAGCATTTGTAAGCCGCTTCTCTGCGAATGCATCAAAATCAAAACAGGCCACTTCTCGTGCGAAAAAATTAGATAAAATTTCTCTTGATGAAGTTAAACCGTCGAGCCGTAAAAATCCGTTTATTCAGTTTGAGCAGGATAAAAAACTTCACCGTACCGCGCTGGAAGTAGAGCACCTGGGAAAAACCTTTAAAGGTGAAACCACAGATAACGAGGTCTTTAAAGATTTTAATTTAATGGCAGAAGTCGGTGAGCGTATCGCGATCATCGGCCCCAACGGCATTGGTAAAACTACATTACTAAGATGTTTGCACGGTGATTTAGAAGCCAGCAACGGTGTAGTTAAATGGTCTGAAAACTCAGATCTGGGTTACTACGCACAGGATCACGCAGCAGATTTTGAAAAAGAAAATACACTCATCGACTGGATGGGCGAGTGGGGTCAGGAAAAAGACGACGAACAGGTTATTCGTGGCACCTTAGGTCGCTTATTATTTTCACAGGACGACATCAACAAATCCGTTAAAGTTTTATCCGGTGGTGAACAGGGCCGCATGTTGTTTGGTAAGTTAATGCTGCAAAAAAATAATATTTTATTATTAGATGAGCCAACTAACCACATGGACATGGAATCAATTGAGTCATTAAATCTGGCACTGGAAAATTATCCCGGCACCTTGATTTTTGTGAGCCATGACCGTGAGTTTGTTTCGTCTTTAGCCACACGTGTTTTAGACATAACAGAAAATGGCATTGTAGATTTTCGTGGCCCGTATGAAGAATATTTAGCCAGCCAGGAAACAGGTAAAGCTAAAAAACGAGCATAACAATATACGTCTCTCTTAGAAAAAGGAACGTAACAACATGCTCCCCTCTTAGAAAAAGTGGGGTTGGGGGAGATTTAAGCGAACAAAGCCAAATCCCCCTCAACCCCACTTTTACTAAGGGGGAGGCCAAACTCACTAACCTTAATAAACAATACAATACACTCATGACTGCCTTCTCAACCCTGCCCCTGTCAAAAGAATTCCTCGCCAATCTGGAATCTTTAAATTACAAATCCATGACCCCAATACAGGAAAAAAGTATTCCGCTAGTACTGGATGATAAAGACGTCATCGCACAGGCAAAAACCGGCAGTGGAAAAACCGCCGCATTTGGTATTGGTTTACTCAACAAACTAGATTCGCAATCTTATCTGGTACAGTCATTAATTCTCTGCCCAACCCGTGAACTCGCCGATCAGGTAAGTAAAGAATTACGCCGGCTCGCACGCCCGATTGCCAACACAAAAATCACAACACTCTGCGGTGGAACTCCCATCGTTCCCCAAACTGCATCGCTAGAGCACCAGCCGCATATCGTAGTGGGCACACCGGGCAGAGTATTAAAACATTTACAGAAAAATAATTTAAAGCTGGATAATTTATCTACACTGGTTTTAGACGAAGCAGACCGTATGCTCGACATGGGTTTTTACGATGACATTATGCGCATCATTAATTCAACACCCGATGCGCGTCAAACTTTATTATTTTCAGCAACCTTTCCAACACAGATAAAAAAAATCAGCCGTACCATTCAAAACAATCCTGCTGAAATAATTGTAGAAGCCATTCACGATAACAGTAATATAAAACAGGTTTTTTTCGAAATAGAAAAAAGCGCGCGCACCAGCACATTAGTCGCACTACTTAATCATTACACACCTCAGTCGACGGTAATTTTTTGCAATCGCAAACAACAATGTAAAGAACTGGCCGAAAAACTCTGGTCACTGGGGTTTCATGCGGTTGCCTTACACGGTGACCTGGATCAAAAAGAACGCGACCAGAAACTCGTACAGTTCTCCAATAAAAGCAGTTCTATTTTAATCGCCACCGATGTCGCTGCACGCGGCCTGGACATTAAAGATTTAGAAGCGGTCATTAATTTTGAATTGTCGCCTGACCCTGAAATTCACATTCATCGCATCGGACGCACCGGACGTGCGGGTAATGATGGCTTAGCATTAAGTTTATTCACAGCGTCGGAAGCATCAAAAGTCAATGCCATTGAAGACTACCAGAAACAGCCCGTAAAAATTCAAAGCACATCCACATTAAATGCCAAAGCCGGCTCAAAGATAAAACCACCCATGAGCACGCTGTGCATAAATGCGGGGCGAAAAAATAAAATTCGTGCGGGAGATATTTTAGGCGCCCTCACTAAAAACACTAACTTAGCCGGAAAACATATTGGAAAAATAGATATTTTTGATATTGTGGCTTATGTCGCTGTTGAGCAAAGCATGGCTAAACAGGCATTGAAAATTTTAGCTGATGGAAAAATAAAAGGCCGAAAGTTTCGAGTTAGAAAACTTTAACCACATCATCATCTGCGAATATTTATAAATTAGAAAACAAGGAGCTAAAAAGTTGCTTGAACTGGTATTGCAGTGTCGGCCATTTTCATGGCCCCGTTCTTAATCTTTTATTCAATCACCTTAAATACTGAGTTATTTTTTCTCATACACTGTGCCCTGTTGATGCCACATTCAATACAACAATGCCGGCTACAACCATTAACACGCCAAGGCCTTTCCAAATGTTATATTTTTCATGCAATGCAACAACCCCAAAAAAAGCCACGCCCGCAGTACCGCCACCTGCCCAAACGGGATAAACTACGCTCACGGGCAATGAAACCAGCGCAAGACTAACCGCGTAAAAAGCAGACGCAAATGCACCCAGAGCCAATAGTGCCGGCCAGGGTTTACTGAAGCCCAGACTGAACCTAAGCGCAAGGGCGGCGATAACTTCAGCGATGATTGCGATGCCAACAAAAGCCCATTCAAAAGCCATACTATTAACAACCCGATTTCTTTTCTGAAACACGATTTATCATAACGACACCAATAACAATCAGAATAACCCCGCTCAGTTTTAATGGGGTTATGCCTTCATTCAACATTAAAAAACCGAGTATCGCCACACCTGCCGTGCCTCCCCCGGCCCACATAGGGTATGCAATGCTGACAGGCAGATATTGCATTACATGACTAACCAGATAAAGTGCAAATGCAAAAGAAACTAACGCAAGTACTGTCGGCAACAACAGGCTAAAACCTTCACTGAAACGTAAACCAATAGCACCTGCAATTTCAAAACAAATAGCCAGCGCCAGCATAATCCATGTTGATGCAGGTGCTGGTTTATGTTCGCAACTTTTAATGCTAACTGATAAATTATTCATCATAAAAATTCTATGCGTCGAGCCACTGCGTAATGGGTAATAAAAGATAAGCCGCAAAAAATCCAGCGCACCAGAAAACAATAGAAACCCACAGCAATCGACGATTCCACTTGTGTGCAGACGTGCAGGCTTTTGCCATTTCGGGGTCGGTGGGGCACGCCCTGCCTGGCCTGAAAAGTGCCCATGATGCCAGCACTAAAATTAAAGCAGTGATAATAAAAGCTGCATTTTTATGCAAGCCTATAAAAGACAGAAAAGGCAAACTACCATATAAAGAAGCGACGACCGCGCCCATACCCAAACTGACAAGGACAATAGGTATAACGCAACAGACCAGCGTTGTAGATGACGTAAAAAGAATAAACCATCCCCACTGCCTTGGTTTTTTGAAATTTTCAGACATAAAATTATTCACTTTTTTAAATAAACATAATGAGATATTTGCACGAAATATAAAATATTTAAAAATCGTCATTCCCGAATGCTTCTGCCGGGAATCTAGCGACTTTACAGAATTTAAGGTCACTGGTTCTCCGACAGAAGCATTCGGAGATGACGAAAATATGTTTCGTGTAAATGTCTCTTATTGAACATCAATATGACGAGCTATAATTTTCACTTCATCACCGTGGCTTATGACGGTACCAGTTACTTTTAATGTAGTACCTTTGACAAGATTTTCAGGCATACCTTTTTTGGGTAAGATAACTTCAAGTACATCAGATTTATACACAAAATAAAAATCTTCACCATCCTCACACATGCCGTTATAAAGACCACTAACGGTAACGTCTTCGCCGGGATTTAGAGTCTGTGATTTTTTAATGTTTTTATTTTCTGTATTAGAATCCTGTGAACAGGATTCTTTTATTTCTTCGCCTTTAAATGTGTAACCTGATTCTATAAATATTTTAGTTAGTTGCTGTTTTTCAAAATGCGTATTTTCATCAGTGCAAACAGATACAACGCCCGCTTTAAAATCAATATCAAAACTAGTTACACCTTCAAATTTTTTAAACTTTTTTTCAAGACCGTAGGCACAAGAAGCACAAACAGCCCCATGGACTTTCATTAAGTGTAATTTTTCACCCGCCTGCGCGGTACTATAAAAAGCCGTTAATATCGCAATTGTTAGTAATGTTTTCATTGTTTTTGCCTTGTGTTAATAATTAATATCTAAAGAAATTTTAATTCGATAATCTGTATTATTCTGATTACCCTTTAAGTTATTGTAAGCGGGTAATTGAACGCCGCCTTTTAAAGCGATGTTTCGGTACGCCCAAATAACACCTGGCGAAATAAAAACTTCTGTGCCACCCGTATCTGAAAGTGAAATGTTATTTTGTTGAGAATTTTGTGAATGTTCTACGTTCAACTCAATCATCCAAAGAGTATCTGATTTATAGTACTCAGGCTCTTCAGAACGCCACCCAATAGATACATCTGCAAATAACTGATTGCCTCGATTAAGGCCATCGTCATTTTCACCATTGTAACGGTAACGTAAACTCGCCCAGCGCTGCCAGATTAGACTCTCCTGCCCGTAGGCTAACCCCGCAATCAAATCATTTGCACCATGACTTAACGCTGGGTTTGTCGTTTGTTTTGCGGTATCTAAAACTGCCGTTAAAAAACCGCTAATCGAATCTTGTTTGCCAAATGAATCCAATCGCCAAAGCCGGTATCTGGTTTGCAAATGTACATTACCAACACCATTATTTTTTGATCCGTCTTCGTTAACCATAAGATACGGTAGTTCTGCTGAAATTTGCCAGTCTTGGGTAACCCCATAACCTAAGCCGATTGATTGTTCATTTTCTGAGTCACCCGCATTTTTTGAGCGATAGTAATCCAACTCGAATTCAATTCCGTCTTTATATAACGTTTCAGGGCCGGGTGAAAAAATTGGCCCATGGGCAATAGCGGGAGTTGCTTTTAAAAAGAGTGTACTTACCACACTCCATAAAATAGCTTTAATTGGTTTCTTTGCTGATTGGTATTGCTTGATGATGGCCGAACAACTCACACTCTTATTTTCGATATTAACTAAACGTAAGAACATAACAATACTCAACCTAGCTTAGTTTGTAACATCTTCAAATCACCTTCCAGCGCCTTGAGCAGGTCTTCGTTATGTAAGCGGTAATAAACCATCTTGCCGTCGTTACGCATTTTTAACCAACCCTGACCCCGTAGTAATTTTAGTTGATGCGACGTGGCGGCGGTGCTCAGGCCAAGTACATGGGCAATATCACAAACACATAGTTCAGCATCGGCCAGTGCAATCAGTATTTTCAAGCGGGTAGCATTGCCCAGTAACTTATAAAACTCTGCTAGCTCGGGCAAAAGCGCTTCTTCCTTAATGAGTCTTTTCTTTATTTTCGCCACTTTATCTTCGGCAAAACAGGGTATCTTGCAGATATCAGCTGCATTGGATTTATTCATCACTTAATCTCATTTCGTCATTATCGCAAATGATATATGGATAATTTAGAATGTCAATAGGAAGCCTTAGTTAGATTTAAATAAGGAAAAATAGCAGGATCAGATCCAATGCCAGTAAGTTAAGGCCTGAAATATTGAAATTATTATGAATTACATAGTGTTACCCCCCTCTTAGAAAAGAGGGAGTTTATAAAATATCATATCAAGCCATGCTCAATATGATAGATGCTAGAGTAACAGGGAGATTTAAAAACATTCAGGTTGAAGCACTTTATTTATAGAGCAAAAAATACTGAAGCCTTTTAAATCACCCTCAGTGTTATTACCTATACACACGATGTATCTGGTAGTTCATTACACTATTTGTATTCCCGTTTTTCTAAGGGGGAGGCTACGCATGGCGATTAATTAATATATTCAAACATCAGTCACTTCAAGCTTAACTTACTGACATTGAAACAGATCTTTGATTTATGATTCTTCAAAACCTCACTCATTGTTGAGTAATGCAAATCAAAATAATCACCTATTGTTTTTAATGTATATCCTCCTCTTTGGCAGGCATTTACAATAGCTGCATCTCTATCTGAAAGTATTGACTCATACTTAAGGCAATTCTTTAGGTGCCGGTCTTCTCTGCCGTTATGAAGGCATCGGAATGATCGGGAAAGTGTAAGCAGATATCCATCAGGGCCTGAGACAAAAGAGTGCCTCAACTATAGGCCGAATACATGGGTGCAATGATTTTATCTATTTCGTAAGCCACCTGCAAAACATGACTCTCACCTGCCGCAACACAAACTACATTTTCGGCAGCATTACCCGACTCCACACACAGCATTTTCAAATATCCATCTTCTCCCAAATCGCCCATTTTTTCTGCCACCTGTTTTCCCGGATTCCAGACAATCGTTGATTCACTTCCCTGCTTGTTAATTATAATTTTTCTGCACGAATCATTAATGATTAATTCATCGCCTGTATTTAAATACACGCGATCAACTTCACCTTTAATATTAACCAGACCATTTTGAGTTTTACGTGTAAAGCCATCAGGTTTATCTAAATATATTTTTCCGTCCAGGCCATCAACACAAGTACGTTCCACATCAGCTACATTGAAATAGGTGTGTAATGCCTCTGTAATCTTTAAATCACCGGAACTGTTATTCCGTGTCACCAACTCCAGCTTTAAGTCTGCTCCAACGGTTACAATATATTCTACTTCTGTATCCTGCGGCCACATGGCTTTAATTTTTTCGCTGGCCTGCTTTGTATTCAGCTTAAATGTTATTTGCGTTTCACCTGTCTCTAATTGCCGGGCATTGCCAACGTCCCAATACACCGTCCGTGCAAAGCCATGCGCAGGAAATTCGCTATTACTTTCATGGGCTCCAAACCAGGGCCAGCATATCGGGATACCACCGCGCACTGACTTACCCTCTGCGAAACTGGCATCAGCCGACACCCAGATCACTTCAGCTTCACCCTTTGGAACCCAGCTTAAAACATGTGCGCCCTGCAAACTTATTAACGCACTTGCATATTTGTTTTTTATTTCAACTACAGGAATATTTCCCTTACCTGCTTTGCATTCAATAACATTATCTGCATTACCAGTCATACATGTTGCAAAATAACTGTTTATTTTTTCTATATCGTGAATATTCATCAATGCTACTTCTCGGCAATTGCTATCAACACTTCAGTATTAAACCACACACCGTCATCACCAATTAGCTGAGAAATTTCAGCCATATGTTTTTCTTTAAATTCAGCTTGTTGCGCATCCGTTAACTGATTTAATAACGCACGATAACCTGCATTCCAAACCACATCCCACCACATGCTTGCATCTGTCATTTGATAACCCAATGGCACGTGATGAATTTTAACATTTGCAATGCCGACGGCCTCAAACTGCTCCATAATTAATTCGTTAGTCGATAACCGTTTCCATGATAATGCAGGCACGTCTTTTCCAAATGAGTTGTAGCACTGCAAAAAAAGATCTGACATGGGCAAAAACGCATCGCCGGTAAATGTACTGATGGCAATTTTACCACCCGGTTTTACCACCGCTGAAATATTTTTTAATGCCTGAGTCATGTCTTCCATAAAGAACAGACCAAAACTGCTGCACGCCGCATCAAATGTTTTACCATCAAAGTCCAGCGCATCTAAATCCATTTGTACAAACTCAGTATTCGATAAGTTTTTTTCACTGGCTTTTCTTTTTGCCTGCTCGAGCATACCATTCGACAAATCAATGCCCGTGACCTTACCTTTACTTAGTTTATCCGCTGCGGCTAACGCCACCACACCGGTTCCAGTACACACATCCAGCAACTGGTCATCGAAATTTAGCCCGAGAAACTCCATCATACTTTTTGCGGTTTGCGGGAAAAAAGCTAATGACGGGTGATCGTAACCTGGGGCTACCGTATCGAACCCCTGCTGAATCATTGTTTTTCTATCTTGATCTGACATAACCATTATCCTTAATTATTCATTTATTTTGTCAAATGGGTTTCTGGACTTTGAAATTGAAAAACGTCCCTCACCCTCATCACTCGATTTCGACCCGGACTCACTCGCCTTAGCGCCTGCATTTTTATCTTCTTGTTTATTAATAGCGCCAATATAACGTGTTTTTTTAATTTCATTTAGCGCTGTTTCTCTAGGCATTTTTTCTAAATTAAAACTACGATTAAAACCTTTTCTATTCTCTAATTTTACTGTTGTGCTCAGGCGAAGATAAATGCTTTCCCCGGATTTAATATTCACACTGAGTTTATGCTCACCTGCATAACGATCTGTCACATCTATTTTAAATACATGTGTTTTCGAATCCACTCCTGTATTTTCTACATATGGTAATAACACATACTGATAGCTATTGTTTTTAATTTCAATGCTCTGGTTTTCATCAATACGCATTTTTGGCGACAGCATAATATTGGCCATAGAATTTTGACGATAGACATAAACCACTGAGCCAATTTTAGATCCATCCGTCGAATGCAGCCATTGATTTTCTGGAACCCCCACAAAATCCGCATGCTTTTTAGCACACGACATTAAAAGCACGATAGACATAAATACAACCATTAAACTAATGCTCTTTTTCAAACGACATACCTCAATCACACATAGACTTTTAATTATTGATTTTTCGAAGTTGTTTAAAATAGTATTTCATCGGATAGTCTACTTTTTTAGCTAAGCCAGCCAGCCTCGACTTAAGTGCACCATCGTCCGTAACTCGCTCTGACTTTATACAATACACAATCCAGTTTCCACAAAAAATATCGCACATATATACCTCTGAAAACATCCGTCTAATTTGCACCATCACATCGGAGTCATCTGCAGGTAATTGATGGAAATTAATTACCAGACAAGCATTTTCGCTTAGTGCATGATAAGCACTGGCAATAAATACCCCCTGCGATTGAGCATCACTCATGCCCTGCGCTTCATACAAATCGCTAAAAATAATATCTGTGCTATTTTCTTTTAACTGTTGCATATATTCAAAAGCTTCACCACAGATAACTTTCAAATTATTATCTGGTAGATCAAACCATTGATATGCTGCATCAATAACAGCTTGTCTTAATTCCACCGCCTGCAGTTTTAGCTGCGGATAATAATGATTCAAACAATGCGCTATACCACCCCCTCCTAACCCTAACAATGTGATCTTTTTAGCACTAACAAAAATCAAGCTCAATAGCATCATCTGAGTATATTCATGTACCAGCTCATAAGGCTTATCAGTATATATTGCGCTTTGCTGCAAGCTCGAACCAAAACTTAAAATTCTTTTCCCCGCCTGCTCAGTGACAATAATTTCACCGTACTGATCTTTTATTCGGTATAACTCATTTATCATTAAACCATTTCGCTTTTTATAATGCCGAATTATTCTGCTCATAATACCGTATTTAAGCTTGCTTGCAGATTAAATATGTTAAACCAATCGACCTGACAACGGGCATAAGGTAAAGTCTTGTTCTGTCTAATTAATATGCAAGCAGATGAATCAATACCAGCACTTACTGCAGCTCGACCAGCAATTTATCTGGCACCCCTACTCGTCACTCGGCAGTGATATGCCAGTATTTCCTGTTGTATCTGCAAGCGGCGTACAGCTTAAACTTGCCGACGGTCGTGAGCTGATTGACGGCATGTCTTCATGGTGGAGCGCAATACACGGATACAATCATCCACAAATGAATCTTGCTCTAGAAAATCAAATTAAAACTATGAGCCACGTTATGTTTGGCGGCCTCACCCACCCACCGGCAGTTGAACTTGCAAAAACATTAGTAGAGATTACACCGGATACATTACAGTCGGTTTTTTTTAGTGACTCGGGTTCGGTGGCAGTAGAAGTCGCGATGAAAATGGCGATTCAATACTGGCATGACAAACAACAACCCGATAAACAAAAATTTCTGACCCTGCGTGGTGGTTATCATGGCGATACGTTTGGCGCCATGTCAGTTTGCGACCCGGTTACCGGCATGCATGGTTTATTTAATCAATCACTGGCGCAACAATTTTTTATCGACACCCCCTCCAGCGCATTTAATGCCCCCTGCAATGCTAATGATATTGAAAATTTACGCAGTGTACTCACCGAGCATCATTCGCAAATCGCCGCCTTTATTTTAGAACCCGTCGTACAGGGTGCGGGAGGCATGCGCTTTTACTCCGCCGATTATTTAAATAAAGCCCGCATGCTTTGCGATGAATTTAATGTGCTTTTAATATTTGATGAAATTGCCACCGGATTTGGGCGCACCGGAAAATTATTTGCCTGTGAACACTCTAATATTGAACCGGATATAATGTGTATTGGCAAAGCACTAACAGGGGGCTATCTAAGTTTGGCCGCCACACTCACTACCCAAAAAATTGCTCAAACAATTTCAAACGGCAACCCCGGCGTGTTTATGCACGGCCCTACATTTATGGCTAACCCCCTGGCTTGCGCTGCAGCCAATGCCAGTATCGATATTTTACTTAACTCAAACTGGCAAACAAAAATTCACACCATAGAAAGCTGGTTACAACAATATTTAAGCCCCTGCGCAACACTTGCTAAAGTTAAAAATGTGCGCATACTAGGCGCTATTGGTGTAGTAGAATGCCACGAGGCAGTTGAAATGAAAACGATTCAAAGCGCACTTGTCGAGCAGGGCGTGTGGATTCGCCCGTTTGGTAAACTGGTATATTTAATGCCTCCGTTTATTATTAATGAAGCGGACACCCGAGGACTTTGTAATGCTATTTTTTCCGTGCTTAAATAGCTTTATGTTTTATTTATTTTAATTTTTAAGGAATACACAAAATGCTTATTGATGAATTATTAGGTTTTGTTTTTAGCTTCTGGGTTGGCCTGGCCATCCTGCTCTTTATTTTACTCAAACAGTCGGTAAAGTTTGTTCCGCAAAATCGTGCATTTATTGTTGAACGTTTTGGTAAATATAATAAAACCATGGAAGCCGGTTTAAATTTTATGGTGCCGTTTATTGATAAAGTATCTTATAACCGCTCACTTAAAGAACAGGCAGCAGATGTACCCAGCCAGGGCGCCATTACCCGAGACAACATTTCACTGGTTGTAGACGGCGTACTGTACTTAAAAGTGCTCGACCCCTACAAAGCTTCTTACGGTGTTGATAATTATGCCTACGCGGTAACCCAGTTAGCCCAAACCACCATGCGTTCTGAAATTGGTAAAATTGATCTGGATAAAACCTTTGAAGAACGTGACAGCTTAAATATTAATATTGTTAACAGTATTAACAATGCCGCTGAACCCTGGGGAGTGCAGGTGTTACGTTATGAAATAAAAGACATTGAACCACCTCGCACTGTGCTTGAAGCAATGGAGCGCCAAATGAAAGCCGAGCGTGACAAACGCGCCTCTATTCTAGAATCAGAAGGTGAACGCCAGTCAGCAATTAACGTTGCCGAAGGCCAGAAACGCGCCATCGTATTAACCGCCGAAGCTGATCGTGCTGAACAGATACTGCGCGCCGAGGGTGAAGCCCAGGCAATTATTGCGGTCGCCGATGCGAAAGCTAAAGCGATTGAAACTATAGGTAAAGTGGCAGACACAGAAGAAGGCCAGAAAGCGATTCAGCTGGATCTTGCAGGCCTGGCTATTGAAGCGAAACATGCCATTGCCAAAGAGTCTTCAGTTGTACTACTCCCTGAAAACAGCACCGGTGCTTCAAGTATGGTGGCCGAGGCAATGACTATTATTAACACTCTGAATAAAAAATCTGCTGGATCATAAAAATGATTGCTGAATATATTAATAACCATCAGGCCGAGTTCTGGATTTTACTCGGCTTTCTGATGCTAGCCATTGAAGTGAGCACAGGACTGGTCACCGGCCTGTTATTATTCGGCGGCATCGGTGCCGTTATCAGCGGCCTGTTAATGATGGCGGGCATCTTAAATGAAACCTGGGAAATTGGCATAGCCAGCACCGCAATATGTTCTTCACTGGTTGCCCTGGCATTATGGAAGCCCTTAAAAAAATTACAGAATACCGATGTGCCCGCTAAAGATAACAGCAGTGATTTAGTCGGCTATGAATTTATTTTGCAGCAGGATATCAGTTTACTCAATCCGGGCACAACACACTACTCGGGCATCGAGTGGAAAGTAGAAATTTATAAAGATGCGGGGGTGGATGAAATTAGCGCAGCAACGCGAGTGGAAGTTTGTTCGGTTGATGTTGGAAAGTTTCGGGTTAAGCCGGTTTAGAATAAACTGGATCTGACATATTTAATAACAGGTTTAAACTAAACCATACAATAGCTGTGCTTTACGGGAACCTGAATTCTGTGGTTTCGCCTTGTTGGCGACTCACTTTCTTATATGAAAGCAGACAAAAAAGGTTGACCACTACACCCCTCACCCTAACCCTCTCCCCAGGGGAGAGGGGATCATGACGTCAGGTTCATCTTCAAAAGAACCTATTACTCCCTCTCCCTCTGGGAGAGGGCTGGGGTGAGGGTTACATCGATTCATTTACTTAAAACATCTGCATTGAGGGCAGAGTCAATGCCAGCTTTGATACTTAAACTCAAATGGCACATTAATCTGATGGAATCAAATTTGACGTCGCCCCCTCAGCTAACAAGCATTTTCGGTAAAGCTGTTACAAATCTTCAGAATTGCAGGTTTTCATCAAGCGGGTAATTCGATAACCCAACACACCAAACACCGTAATTGAACCAATTACACCTAATACCGCTAAAACCATTGTTGCATCTAACATCTGACTTCTCTCAATCTATTCTGTAGGGGGAGTGCCTTTCGGCGGATGCAATTTAATGGATTTCTAATATTAGTTCAACCTTATGTTTTTCGGGGCTTTATTTCACACACTACACTAGACATGCTTGTGCTCATTATAAACCGCCATCACCTGCGGCATCGCCTGCTCCAGGGCTGTTATAACGACTGGATCAAAATGCGTGCCCGCATCCTCTCTCATTAACGTCAGCGCCTTTTCAACAGGCCAGGCTTCTTTATAGGGGCGCTTCGAAGTGAGCGCATCAAACACATCGGCAGCCGCCACAATGCGAGCCGATAATGGAATTTCATCCGCCTTTAGATTTGCCGGGTAACCACTGCCATCATATTTTTCATGGTGGCAGGCGGTAATTTCAATCCCAATTTTAAATATACTGCGCCCCAATGCATTCATTTGTTGCTCACAACGCTCTAACACTTTTGCACCAATCTCCGGATGATTTTGCATTTCTAATCGTTCTTCATCAGTCAAGCGGCCCGGCTTTAATAAAATACTATCTTCAATCCCCACCTTGCCAATATCGTGCATGGGGGAAAAACGTAAAACATCACGAATATAGGATGCATTAATATCTTTACTATATTTTGACTCTTTTGAAAGTTGCTCTGCAATAATGGCCGAATATAAACTCATGCGGGTTAAATGATCGCCGGTTTCCGGGTCACGACTTTCCGCCAGTTTTGCCAGCCCTTCAATCGCCGAAATCACCAGCCCTTCCATGCCAATGGTTTTATCCAGGCTATGACTTAACTGGTTTTTTAAGTTACCCAACAACTCCATATGCTGCGGTAAATAGGCGTCGTGTTTTTTTGTTGCAACCACCAGAACAATATCATCTTTATTCATGCAGTCCATTGGCAAAGACAGCACTGATGTTAACTGACACGCCGACAACTGTTTTAATAAATTTGAATCTTTATTTTCTAACGAGTCAATCGTTGCCGGATGATTGCTACTTAGCGCCAAAGACAAAACGGGATCACTGTCCTGAAACATATCGTTTTCATGTAACTCACAATTTCCATCTGAATAAATGCGCTCTAAAACAAACTCACCGGAATTATGCGAGCGGCGCAACATACCAATCCAGTCGATGGGAAAGAATGCTTTAAACTCTTCATAAAAAAACGCCAGACTTTCATCCATATTATTTGCCTGGTGAACTCTCTCTGTTAATTGAAACAACGAAGACAAACGCTGCGTTAAATGATTAAACGATTCACTTAAAATACCAATTTCATTGGTTGAGTTAACTTCAACCTGGCTCTTCAAATTACCATTCGCCACTTTTTCAAAAACATTACGCGTTGCATCTAATGGCTGAAAAACTTTTTTAAAAAACACCAGCAATAAAATAAGATTAATAATAATAAAAACCACAATCGCCAATACATTAAGCTGGCTAATATTATCCAGCTTAATTTCCATCATGCGTTGAAATGGACGCATGAGCTGATCCGTGCTCTGAATTAAACTTTGTCCGTTATCTACAATATATTCTGCTGCATACTCCAGACGCGGCTCCTGATCATTACTCCCCATAGCTGCCATTAGACCTGACGCAAACTGTTTCCAGTTAGCTGCCGTTGTATCCAGCTGATTAATCGACTGATCATCCCAGTTACAGTAAATAGGCTCTGACTGCCCTGTTAATTCAGCAGACAATGTCCGCCTTTCAAAATCATAAATAATAGCCGAATAGTTTTTTATCTGTTTTAAAATGTTCTTATGATAGAAATTTAAATCTCGCTGATAACTTTCATAATCTCGTGGCGCCGATAGTTTATAGTTATGACTTTCTGAAACTAAATTTTGAGCCGTCACCCGTAACTGCCCTGCCAGATTTAAAATGGCATAATCATGCTTGCGCAAGCTCAACTCATACACACTAAAAAGTGACATTAAAATAATTAACAGCAACTGAAAAATTAATGCTGCGGCTATGTGCGTTTTAAGCGATTGGTACCATTTCATACAACCCATCCTCTGCGATTTATGAAAGACTGGTTAGCGACGTAATTTTGGGGGGATTTCATTTAATAGTTATAGCAGCTTTATGCTACAAGGCGCTTTTAACTCACTCCTATATAGGTTGTACCCACAATCTGTCCGACGAAGTGCACGGATAATAACTGTGTCAAAACCACAGAACTCGGTATAATCTCCTGCTTTGAAATATGCACTGGATTTACGTTCCAGCCAGCAGAATACAGGTAACACATTATGTCCCCGTCCAGCTCAAAGGTGGTTATTTCCGCCCTTTATCATTTTGTAATTTTAGACAATTACAAACAACTACGTCAGCCGCTGCTCGATCTTATGCTACAGCATGAGATAAAAGGCACACTGCTGTTAGCCCGCGAAGGCATCAATGGTACTGTTGCGGGTAATCAACAGGCTATTGATACATTACTCAACTGGTTAAAATCCGATAGTCGCTTAGCCGACTTGCGTCATAAAAATTCCTACGACGAAAGCATGCCGTTTTATCGCACACGGGTAAAATTAAAAAAAGAAATTGTCACCATGGGCGTTGAAGGCATCGACCCGAACCAGGTCGTCGGCACCTATGTAAAACCCGAACACTGGAATGCCCTAATTTCAGACCCGGATGTTTTACTGGTCGACACCCGCAACGCATACGAAACCGCCATTGGCACGTTTAAAAATGCACTCGACCCGAACACCGAAACATTTCGTGAATTTCCTGAATATGTAAAACAGAATTTAGACCCGCAAAAACATAAAAAAGTAGCCATGTTTTGCACCGGTGGTATCCGCTGTGAAAAATCAACCGCCTATTTAAAAGAGCAGGGCTTCAATGAGGTTTATCATTTACAGGGAGGGATTTTAAAATATCTGGAAAATGTTGCTGAAAAAGACACCCTCTGGGAAGGTGAATGTTTTGTATTTGATAACCGCGTGAGTGTGAACCATTCATTAGAGAAAGGCAGTTACGATCAATGCCACGCCTGCCGTTTACCCATCACAGAAAAAGACAAACAAAGTGAAAAATATATTCAGGGTGTAAGTTGCCCCCATTGTTTTGATAAAAAAACCGATGCGCAACGTGCACGTTTTATGGAACGGGAAAAGCAGGTACAGTTAGCGAAAAAGCGTGGTGAAGAACATATTGGCTCTGCGGTTGCTGAGGTTAGTGAAAAGCATAAAGCGATTAAAATTAAAAGGCGCTCTGCGCAGAAACATCGGTGATTTATTGCTGCACACCCTCACCCCAACCCTCTCCCTGAGGGAGAGGGAGTTAACGGCAGTGATAATTTTTTATTAGTTGTAGTAGCTTTTATCTGATCTGACATATTAGATTGTAGGTTTAAATGAGAGCTTACAATGATTGTATTTAGTTATTTCAGATTATAATGAAAAATTATTTTCATTTACAGTTAAGGCTTACCCGGGGCTTGCATTTATTCCCTCTGGAACCAGCTGAAAATTGTATGCCTGCAGGGATAAAATCACAGGGATGTGATTTTAAGTCACGATAAGCCAGGACGGCTTACCGGGACGACCCGGTAACGGAGTCATAAGCGAACAGAATAAAAATGTAATTAGAAGTCTATTAAACAATTTTCAGGCACCCTCATTGCTTTTTAATGAGGGCTGGTGAGTAAAGGGCGGCGTTTCTTTGCCTACTTTCTTTTCGCTGAAGAAAAGAAAGTGGGTCGCCAGCAAGGCGAAACCACAGAATTCAAGTTCCCGTAAAGCACAACTATTGTATGGTTAGATTTACACCTGTTATTAAATATGTCAGATCGGGTATAAGCCACTACAAGTTATTCCTATCCATCAACCCTCACCCCAACCCTCTCCCTGAGGGAGAGGGAGTTAACGGCAGTGATATTTTTTATTAGTATCTAAATAGCTAAACACATCAAAAAACACTACCACTCCAGTGCCCCACCCGTTTGATACTCAGTCACCCGCGTCTCAAAAAAGTTTTTCTCTTTACGCATATTCGCCTGTTCATCCAGCCAGCCTAAGGTATTTTTCGCACCCGGAAATGGCTCCGCATGTTTCAGAGATTTCGCACGGCGATTCGCAATAAAACGAAACTGTGCCACATGATCTTTTGCGCTGTAACCTAAAATTGGATCACGCAAAATATAATTCGCATATTCAATTTCACAGGCTTCTGCTTCCAGCCACATTTCCTGAATAGCTTTCGGGTCCAGCTTCACATCATTTTCTAAAATAATTTGATTCACTACACGAATACCAAACGCACAATGTAAAACTTCATCGCGCATAATATATTGCAACTGTTCTGCCGTGCCGGTCATTAAGCCCCGACGTTGCAATGCAAATATCGGACTAAAACCATTATAAAACCAGCAGCCTTCAAATATACCGGAAAAAAAAGTGTACGACATAATGAAATTTTCTAATTCATCTTTGTCGGTTAAATCAATGTCGGCGCGTAGCACTGAATCCATTTTTTTATTGGCCATCTGTATCTTGCCATTAATCGCAGGCACTACGCGGTAACGATTATAAATTTCACCCTGATCTAAACCAATCGATTCAATGCAGTGCTGATAGGTCCAGGTGTGCAAGGCCTCTTCGTAAACCTGGCGGGCCTGATAAATCTGTAATTCCGGTGCGGTCATTTTTTCCATTACCGCTAAACCAATATTACGCATTGCCAGAATATCCGAGGTGGTTAAATACGATAAAACATTTTCATAAACATGTTTTTCTTCCAGGGTTAAACGGTGCTGATAATCGTGCACATCTTTTGACATATTAATGTCTAACGGCGTCCAGTGATTGCGGTTTGCGTTTAACCAGAAATCCCAGGCCCAGGGGTATTTAAATGGCGCGAGTTGATTGATATCGGTTTTGCCGTTGATAACACGTTTATCATCGGCCTTCACCGGTTGATTTGATTCGAGAATGATTTTCGATTCTGTTTCCTGCTGCTGTGATTTTAAAACCTGTTCCGTCAGTTGCGTATTTTCTGCCGTTGGCGTTGACGCAAGCGTTGTAAATGCAGCGGTTGGATCATCCCAATTTAACATGATGGTTTACCTTATGTTTATATTTTTGTGTTATTAAAACAAACAACTAAATATTTAAATTTCATTAAACTTTATAACGTAATGCCTCCCCCTTAGAAAAAGGGGGATTGAGGGGGATTTAATCCGTAAACATTAAAATCTCCCCCAACCCCTCTTTTTCTAAGAGGGGAGCTACACTCTTATTGCTACGTTAACTACTGACAAGCCTCACAATCCGGATCTAAAATAGAACACACCTTCGGTGCTTCCTGCTCAACACTCTGCGTATTACCTGCTGTTTTTTCCATATGCGTTGCCCCAATCGAGCGCAAATAATAGGTGGTTTTTAAACCCCGCACCCATGCCAGTTTATATAACTGATCAAGTTTCTTACCCGACGGTTCCGCCATATATAAATTTAAACTCTGCGATTGATCAATCCATTTCTGCCGGCGCGCACCGGCTTCAATTAACCAGCGCGTATCAATTTCGAATGCTGTTGCAAACAGCGCTTTAATATCATCTGGAATACGATCAATACTCGCCACCGAACCATCATAGTATTTAAGATCATTCACCATCACTTCATCCCACAGATTTTTTTCTTTAAGTGCGCGCACTAAATACGGATTCACCACGGTAAACTCGCCGGATAAATTTGATTTCACATAGAGGTTTTGATAAGTCGGTTCGATAGACTGACTGACACCACATATATTTGAAATGGTTGCCGTCGGCGCAATCGCTAAACAGTTACTGTTTCGCATGCCCTGCTTTAAAACGGTTTCGCGCAATGCATCCCAGTCTAAAGTGCTGCTGGTGTCGCACTCAATATAATTACCCCGCTCTTCAATCATTTTATTATTCGAGTCAATTGGCAAAATTCCCTGACTCCATAGCGAACACTGGTAGCTGGAATATTGCCCGCGCTCCGCGGCTAAATCTGATGACGCTTTAATCGCAAAATAACTGACCGCTTCCATTGACGTATCGGCAAACTCCACCGCCTGTTCACCATTGTATGCAATGTTTAATTTATACAATGCATCCTGAAACCCCATAATGCCCAAACCAATCGGACGATGACGCAGGTTTGAATTTCTGGCCTGGGGCACCGAATAATAATTGTAATCCACCACGTTATCTAACATGCGAATCGCCGTGGTAATAGTTTTTTCCAGCATCGCCATATTCAAACCCTTTTCATCAACATGCTGCGCCAGATTGACCGAGCCTAAATTGCACACGGCAATTTCATTATTATTGGTGTGCAATGTAATTTCGGTGCATAAATTTGAACTGTGTACCACCCCCATATGTTGATTGGTGTAACGCACATTACATGGGTCTTTAAACGTAATCCACGGGTGGCCGGTTTCAAATAACATGCCGAGCATTTTTCGCCACAGCTCCTGCGCGTTTACGGTTTTAAATAATTTAATCTCACCGCGCGCGGCTTTTTCTTCGCAGGCAACATAAGCGGCTTCAAATTTCTTGCCGTATAAATCGTGCAAGTCGGGAGTTTCTTCTGGCGAAAAAAGCGTCCAGTCCTTTTCTTCTGCGACGCGTTTCATAAATAAATCCGGCACCCAGTTGGCGGTATTCATATCATGGGTACGACGGCGATCATCGCCGGTGTTTTTTCGCAGGTCTAAAAACTCTTCCACATCTATGTGCCAGGTTTCTAAATAAGCACACATGGCACCTTTGCGTTTGCCTCCCTGATTTACCGCAACCGCAGTGTCATTCGCAACTTTTAAAAACGGCACTACCCCCTGTGATTTTCCGTTGGTGCCTTTTATGTGCGAACCTAATCCGCGCACACGCGTCCAGTCGTTGCCTAAACCTCCGGCAAATTTTGACAACAGCGCATTATCTTTTAATGAACTATAAATGCCTTCCAGATCATCCGGCACTGTTGTTAAATAACACGAGGATAATTGCGGACGCAACGTTGCCGAGTTAAATAAAGTCGGCGTTGAACTCATAAAATTGAATGACGATAATAATTGATAAAATTCAATGGTGCGCGCTTCGCGATCTATTTCATTGGTCGCCAGCCCCATCGCAACCCGCATATAAAATGCCTGGGGTAATTCCATGCGGATATCACCTTCGTGAATAAAATAACGATCATAAAGCGTTTGCAAACCTAAATATAAAAACTGCTGGTCACGCTCGGGCATTAATGCTGCGGCTAATGTCTCTAAATCGTAACGCAGTAATTCGCTGTCGAGTAATTCCAGCTCGACGGCTTTTTTAATATAATTTTTAAAGTAGTCCGCATACCGTTCTGTCATTTCAGCCTGCGTCGCTTCCTGCTCAAAACCATAAATAAAACTCAGCGCTTCGCGGCGCATATTATCCAGGAGTAATCGCGCCGACACCTGAGAATAATTCGGCTCACTGTCAATTAAACTGCGCGCACTCATTACCAGCGTGGTGTATAAATCATCTTCGCTCATGCCATCATATGCCGAGCTTAGAGTTGATGTGAGTAACAACTCTGCATTTATATGTTCGAGCCCACTCACGGCTTCATTAATAATTTTTTCAAGGCGTACGTTATTCAACGGTTTTTTACTGCCGTCTTTATGCGTAATTAAAATTTTATTTTCAATCGATTGCTGTTCACTCGGTTGCTCATCTGCACGTTTGCGCGCATGTTGCTCGCGATATAAAACATAAGCCCGCGCCACTTTTTGCTCGCCATTGCGCATTAGTGCCAGCTCAACCTGATCCTGAATATTTTCGATATGCATCGTGCCATCTTCCGGCAGGTGCCTGAACAAAGCATCCATCACCTGAGTGGTTAAAGACTCAACCGTTTCACGCACCCGGCTAGAGGCCGCCGCAGTTCCACCTTCCACGGCTAGAAAAGCTTTAGTGAGTGCCACAATAATTTTTGTTCTGTCAAAGACGGTTTGTTTGCCGTTACGGCGAATCACCCGGCTAAACGAATGGCTGATTGATGAGCTTGAAAAGTTTTCTGTTGACGGTGTACCGGGCTGGGCTGAGTTGTTACTAATAGATTCGGTTTGCATTTTTATCCTCTGGCGTAAACGTCCTGATTGTTGGACTCAGTGCTCAGGGTCAGAGGGAAAGCGAAATACAAGGCGAGGCTTTCCACCTGAGTCTGAACGCGAGACTCGGTGTTGGGTATAGCTTCACAGGTATCGGACTTAGAGAGCGAGCTCTCATTACCGTTGCGCGACAGTTCCGGATTTACACCGGATTCCCTGTAATAATTTCGTGGTTATTTTTTAGCCAAAACAACTATATATAGTGGCTTAAAATAATAAAACCACAAGATAATGTAATTATTTGTAAATAGCAAGGTATATTTATTAGATTTATAGCTAGAGTTTTAAAAGATAAAGAAACAGCAATATCTTTAATAAGCGGCTTTGTAAATCAGCCTTAATCGGCTACGCACTCCCCCGCATCCTTACCTTCCAACGCTAACAATAAATCGGGATGCACCCGATACACGCCTTTACGTATTCGAAATAAAAATTTGGTGTGGCTCATTTCCACTCGCCCCGACTCAATCGTTGACGCCGGTAAAAAAGAATTAATGTAGTCGGTTTTTATTTCTGCAAAACACGCTTTAAATTCTTTCAGGCTAAATGTAATACCCTGCTCGTCTACCTTGCCTAATTTTCCGGTGGCAATTGCGTTTATAAACCGGCTTTTTAATGAGTTATTATTTTTCTGCATTTTGTGCTCCGTATTTTTTTGTTTCAGCTTTTTGTTTTCTTTTTGTACTAGTTTTATTTTGTTTTTTAATCGAATTAAAATATTCGTTAAATTATTACTACCCATTAACGTAAACAGTCTCGTCATTCCTGCGAAGGCAGGAATCCAGTGTCTGTCGGCTTTTCAAAGTCACCAGATTCCCGACCCATAAAATCATCATGGGCATTCGAAAATGACAATAAACCGCTTTGAATTATCATGCCTCTTCTAAGCAATTGCGTAGAAAAAATTTGATAGCTCAACTCATAATTAAATAAAAACAAGAACGACGATCCAGACAAATATAACTAACAACCAAAGGAAAACCAGGCACCGCAAACGGCACCTAGTAACCAACCAAATAATCCACCAGTGACACAACCACCGGCTGAACATTCTATTTAATCGCCCTGAAAGTCTTCACCCGACAAATTGAAATGCGATAAATTAAATTCCGAAACATTGAAACAATTCGGATCAATACTTAATTTATCCACCCCTTCTAATTCAAGCAGCAAATTCACCGCCTCAAACCGACGCGACATGGCCCAAAATTTCAATCGCAACCGGTTTTTTACGCGCACAGGCAGGGGTAAGCGCAGCAGGTAATCTACATGCGTGCGCAGGTTTTCCAGTGTTGTGGCTAGAGTTTGGGTTGTGAAGATTGAAAGGTTTAGCTCGGGCGGTGGTGCGATGGGTGTTTTAGGTTTAGGTGTATTGGGTAATACACTAAACATTGCACTTGTCACATCCCTCGTTGCTAAGGGTTGAGTCACTGGGACTTGCTTGGGGGCTTGCTTAAATGCTGGGTTTTTAAGCCCCGTATCATTAGCTAACCCGGTGTCGGTTTGGGTTTTTTGTGCGTTTGCTGTGAAAATTATTTGGGCAAAGCGGGTTCGTAGCGTAGAATCAAGTTCAGCCATAATTACCTCTGAGAAGGTTGTTGTGGTTAGCTGGCTTTTGGTGGTAGTACACCTTAGGTCAGCGATTTAAATACTTCAGGTTTAGGTTATTGTTTTTTCGATAAGCTTCTCCTTGTTTTTGTACGCTGGGTTTTCAGGTACAACTTAAAAATAGTAATAGTTTGATAACGGTGACGCGATTATTTTTGTTGGTGAGGTTGCTTTTACATTGTTATGACACGTTGTTAATGCGTTAATGGTTTCGCCACAAAAATAATCTGCACAAACTCTAGCATGGGGTTTGTTTAGTTGGCAAAGATTTTTTTGAATAAAAAACAGAATAAATGGATCGTAAATAAACTACACCGGTCTGGTCAGCTACAACAACAAAAGACATGAATTTATTCTAATTTTCTGTTTTTACTGACAACTTAATATGAGTATCTCAAGAAGTTTCATTATTTAATAAACCCGGTTAATGCTGCTAGACCAATTGGTACCAGTATCCATCCAAGCATTTTATGAATATGTGAGTATACGACCATATATGCATGGCTTTCTTTTGGAATCCAGACATTTGCCGCATGCAGATCTATAAACGGAATAAATAAATCAAGGCTATACCAGAATGGGCTATAAACTTGCGCAACCAGACTTGTATTCTGTAGCGTCATCACTTCCTGACTATGAAAAACTATATACCCTATAGCTATTATTATAAATCCCCAGATAAACACCAGACCCGGATTGCGCCCATGCCGGACAAGGACATCTAAGGCGAAGCTACCAAGCCATTTTCCACCATTTAAACGCTCTCTTCTTTCACGCTGTTTATTCTTGATAAATATATTATCAGATTTATCTTTGAGCCCCGTTTTTAAGAAAAAATGTTCTAATGCTGTATATGATTCCGGGCTATATTTTGCATATTCTATAATGTCTATCAATTCCCCCCAGCTTTCATCATTAGGAATGATATTGCTAGTTGGAGATATAGACCTGAACTTCATTCCTGCAAGAATAGTATTTCCACCTTTTGGTAGTTTAACATTATCAAGCGCTAGAAAATCATAGTAACTGTTAGAAAAAATAGCCTTATCTATAACATTAATTTTATGAAATATAACCGATCTTGAAAAAACTGCATATTCCAGATTAAGAATATTTATATTTGCATCTATAATTTCAACTTCAGTATCAAAAGAAGCAAAGGAAAAATTTAGTTCATAAATATTTGGATCATTATAGTTATATGTACTCCCGTACATTTGAAGACTGAAAATATTCGAACTTCTAAAATAAAGAGTATTTTTCGCCTGTATTCCATCCAGATATACATTCCCTTCTACAGTAATTCCACTAAAATCAATTTTGGAATTTTTGTTATGAAACTTTGTGTTCTTTAGATCAAGGTCTAAATAACATTTTACGCGTATGAAATCAGCTGCACCATTAAATACTGATCCACGAATCAAAATACCATTGAATGCTCCACCATTTAGACTAACAGAGTATTGGTTTTCTTTACTTATAAACTGTGTTTCATTTGCCTCTAAAGTACCGCTTAATTTTGCATGCGAAAAATCCATACCCTTATGAAAATGTGAGTTTTCAAAGGAAATACTTGTTGCTGTTGTGCCAGAAAAATTAACTCGTCCTTTGAACAGGTTTCTCCTAAGAACAATATTTCTTTTTATTGTGGTTTCTGAAAAATCAATATCTTCATCAAAATTAAAATTTGTTAACTGGACTTCATACTCAATAAGACTATTTCTTAATTCAATCTTGTCCTTTACAATACCATTTGCTATCCGTATTCCTCTATATCCTATGCTATAGTTTTTTATATTACCAGTGAGCAAATCCTCAATAAAATCTGAACTAATATTCCTACTATTATTTAAAGCCGAAAACTCAGTTAAATCTGCAATCCGTCCTTCCGATAATTCATTTAAAATCCATTCTTCCGTTGAACTATATTTTGTTGCTTTCATAATAGCACCTCCATTAATACCAGCATGGCAAAATATTGAAAAAAACACTGAGAAAACTAACAGTGCAAGAACATAATAATATTTAAAGAATGGCATTGATGTTAAATTTTCCATTATAAATTTAAAGATTAAAGAAAGGATTAAAGGGGTCGGTGACAAATAAGATTTATTTAAAAATATAAACGATTCTCAGTTGTCACCAACCCCTTTTATTATTTTATCGCCCCCCTGAAACTTGTCTGGAGTACTGTAACAAAAGGCTCGAATCAATCTTTATTCTCAGATAATACCAGCCCACCTTCGCTTGATACTAATATCTTAAATTTACTTATAAAACGCTCTGATTTTAAAAACTTATCATTTAATACAAGACTTACATTAGCTGCTACAGAGTATTCACCTGAATCTTGAGGGTCAGAATCTTGAGGGTCAGGTCTTTCCTTGCCACATGTGGAGAGATAAAAGGATTAAAGGGGGCGGTGACAAATAATATTTATTTAAAAATGTAAACGATTCTCAGTTGTCACCGAACCCTTTTATTGTATTGATCCCTTTTATTATTAGGTAACGAATCCCAATAACTCATAAATCAAAGGATTGATCCTAAATTTTTTTTGATGCTCCTGTGTCACTCCAACCTACGAGCTAAACTTTATCGGCCTCTATAACGATTTTAGCTAATTCAGCAATAAGTTTATGAGATTGATTGGTATAACCACCACTGGTCATTACTACAGTAGGAATGCCTCTTTGTGTTAACTGGTCAATAACATACCTGTCGCGTTTTACTACACCGTCATAACTAACACTAAAACCACCCAGGGGGTCGCTATCTAAAATGTCATTCCCTGCATTATAGAAAACCAGTTTCGCCTGTTTATTTTCGTCCAGAAATTTCACTAAATCTGTTTTTAGCGTATTTAAATACAGCTCATCTCTCATTCTTGCTTTTAGCGGTATCATATAAGGAAATTCTTCCATATCGCCTTCGTGCATCCCCGGGTAAGATTGAAAGCAATATATATCAAAGTTTTTTACCGCTGCATCATCTTTTATAATCGATTCAAATCCATTGCCTCTATGTGCATCCAGGTCAATCATTAGTACCGTATCATCTGCAGATAATAAACCCTGATCTCGGCTATGAATAATACTCAGCGCCGCATCGGCAAAAAAACAAAAACCTTCGCCATGATCTGCAAAGGCATGGTGATAACCACCGCCAATATTCATAGCGATTGCCTGCTCATTTAGCGCAGTTTCAGCTGCCAGTAAAGTCCCGCTGCAAGCTAACTTTATCGGGTTAATTAACATTTTATACAATGAAACCAGTGGTAAATACTTTGCCGGCCACAACTCTATAACTGCAGCAATAACCGACGATTTATTTAAAGATGCCAGATATTCCCGGGTATGCACCTTAAGCAGCAATTCATCTGATATTGGCTCCTGTGGTTTAATCCACAATGAGTCAATCTCATCTTTAAACTCGGTTGAAATTAATTTCCACGCCTTGCTGAACTTCATTCCATCAAATGGGTGTAGTTTATTTAAACCCCACAATTTAAAGTCATATTTATCAGAATAGATTAAACGAGTTTTCATTTAAGGGGTTTTATCACTCTTTATTTGCAAGGCATAGGTTGCTACCGCATTGGGAGACCACATATCGATATAGTTACCTAAAAATCTCAGTTTCAGAATCAGTTGCATGGCTTTATTACCCACTGACTTACTGATTGATAAACGAGGTGAATTTGCAGGCGGCACACCAGAACCTATCTCAAGAAAAGTAGCAACAATAGTCGAACAATTAGCATTTTTCATATTGTACTTTTTAGAACTATCTTTTTTAAATTCAACCCAACGAGTCGTTATTTCTTTCTCATCGAGTTTTTCAATAATTATTGATTGATCCGCATCCCTTCCCTCATGACGCCGGTCAGCCTTATAAAGGCTGGGAAAATGGGTATCATGTTGATCACCCATCTTGATATCACCTTTTCCACCAGCATTGCCTTTAGGCCAAAAACTAATGTAAGCACCATTTGAGACTTCCAATGATGCATGCCCTACATCTGTGGCTGAATTATTCCATATATACACTGTAACACTCATTAGACACTCCTTTTTATCCTTGATCCATGATTTATTAATTTTTAAACATAGAAAGAATAAAGTCCCTTTTTGCAAAAGTCCAGATTAAATGCGTGGTAGTCAACCTTTTTTGGCCACTACGGGTCTTATCCAAAAAACCTGATATTAAAGGCTCGAATCAATCGTTATTCTCAGATAATACCACCCCGCCTTCGCTTGATACTAATATCTTAAATTTACTTAGGAATCTTGAGCAGAGTCTTGAGAAGTCTTGAGGGTCAGCCATTAGCAGTTCCCAGTCAATGGATCCTTATCCGGACACCCACTTTAACAAAAGTGCCCGAGTCTAATTCATGGCATTGGGTCAGACTCAGTGCCAGTAAGCCAGGCAATGTAGGTGAGAATTTATTCGCACGTGGTTGAGCTACAAAAGGCTTTGTTCGAATAAATTCGAACCTACATCATTAAAAATGGGGGGGCAAGCCTTACATTTTACACATTAAAGGGGTCGCATATTGTCCACTCTGTATTGCAAGATAAAGTATTCGTTTAGCTAAAAATATTGCTTCCATATATCCGGCCTTTTTATAACTCTTAAGCATGGGGCCTTAAAAATCTGGGTATCTTAAAAACCGTCTTCTTTTATACCTCTTTATTCATGAGCTCCCTGTTAGCTCCTTTGATAATAAAAAACACGATTAAATAGATGGTAAGTTGACTCTTCATGACTATTTAATCTTCTGTTGAAATCTCCCCTAACCCCTCTTTTTCTAAGAGGGGGATTAAAACCGATCTAGCCTTCGCTCTTCTCAATGCTTTTTATCAAGTGACTAACAACACTGCTATAATTAATCTCTCACTATTTAAAACGCAGCTAACAGAATTTTATGCCTATTTCAGCAAAACTCCTGCCAGTCAGAACCTTTACCGGTTTACTCATTTTTATACTGCTCTCAACCTGCGCCTATAATCCTCCGACAGGACAATGGCACAGTTTCGATGCAAAGAGCGTCACTTTTTCTGGCGTTGAAATAGCGGCACAAACCCTCGACGCCGGTTACCCCGATATCTGCCGGGAAGCTCAAGGCGAAATACAAAAACAACTCAGCCAGCAATTAGCAGAACGCTTTCAACCTCTCACTTTCAGCACCGCGGTTGCGCCCCCCGCTCAACACAACAATGCACTGCTCAATATACAAATCACCCAATGCGAAGTTGATTCACAGCAATGGGACGGCGGCGGCAACGGGCTCTCATTTACTTATTATTTAACACTTAAGCTGCATATTAATTTGCTATATGATAAACGTAATTTGCTGAATTATGAAATTGAAACTTTTGAGCAGATTGATACGGACACATCCGGGCCTGCATTTGAATTTAGCTTTGAAGAAAGCATACAGCGCGCGTTATTATTATTTAAGGGCCAGCAGTTTTTAGTGCCTCATTAGTGTTTTGTTGTGACGGTTGTTCTGGTTAGCTCAGCTATAATCCAAATTTTAAATCTCCACTTTAAAATCATCCCTTTAAAATTTTCTCTTGTAAATTTCCCCAGACCCAATGCCAGCAAGTTAAGCTATAACCTGTTAAAAACTTATATAATTTAATTGTGCGCACCCTCTTAGGAAAAGAGAGATTGAGTGGATTTAAAAAGCTTTGGGGTTTTTCGCTCTACCAGTAAAGCACTTTGAGCTGAATGATTCTAAATCTCCCCTAGCCCCTCTTTTTCTAAGAGGGGAACTATTCGTGGATATATCTTTATCTAAGTGAATTCAAAAAAATCAGCGGCGCAAATACAAACCTTCCCGCGCCAGTAAAATAAAATCTTTTAAATACGCCTGCTCAACTTCCCTTTGGCGCACTGCTGCAAACAAAGTCCCCTGCATACCATTTTTACCCAGTGGTTTTGCACTTACGTAATCCCGCGCAATATAATCATTCACCACCCAATCCGGTAACACTGCAATGCCCCTACCGGATGCCACCAGCTGCAAAATCATTACGGTAAGTTCAGATTGTCGTATTTGTTTAGGCGATTTTTTTTGTGGATTTAAAAAGTGTGTAAAAATATCCAGCCGGTCTTTTTCTACCGGATACGTAATTAACGTTTCATCGCTGAAATCCACCGCCTGTAAATATGATTTATTCGTTAGCGCATGTTCATTCGCCATAATGCAAAGTGCCTCATATTTAAATAATGGCTCAAATGAAATATCACTTCGTTCAACTTTATCTGTTGTAATAACCAGGTCTATGTCTTCCTGCGCCAATGCTTTTATCGGCTCAAAGCTATTGCCGAGTCGGATATCCACCTCCACCTCCGGCCAGCGCTTTCGATAGTGATCGAGGGTGGGCACCAGCCATTCAAAGCAACTGTGGCATTCGATGGTGATATGTAAACGCCCGGAATCCACCCCGGCCAGATGTTTCATTTCAACCTCGGCGGACTCTATTTCCGGCAAAATACGCAGCGCCAGATTCAACAGTCGCTGCCCCGCTGTACTGAGTTTTAACGGCTTGTGCTTACGCTCATAGAGCTGAATATCAAAGTAGTGTTCGACGGCTTTAATCTGATGCGACAAGGCCGACTGGGTCAGGTGCAAACGCTCCGCGGCTTTCACCAGACTACCGGTTTCGTCGATGGCCTTAAGGCTGCGCAGGTGTCTTAGCTCTAAAAACATTATGAATCCTATTCAGTGTTTTTATGAAAATTATGAAATTGATTCAATCTTAACCTCTGTCCATACTACCCTGCAACCCAGATACCTGACAATCAAAACAAAGGCACAACTATGAGCATTGCACACAACCTCGGCTTTCCGCGCATTGGCGCAGACCGCGAACTGAAAAAATCACTGGAATCCTGCTGGCAGGGAAAAAGCACTATTGAAGATTTAAATGCCACCAGCCAGCAACTACGAAAGCGCCACTGGCAATTACAGGCAGATGCAGGTATTGATTTAATTCCGGTGGGGGATTTTTCACAATACGATCAGATGCTGGATTTATCATGCCTGCTGGGTGTAGTTCCGCCACGATTTAAAAGCCACACGCCGGGACAGCCGGTAAGCAGCGACACCTACTTTGCCATGGCCCGCGGCGAACAGCGTGATGGCGAAGCCATTGCCGCCTGCGAAATGACCAAATGGTTTGATACTAATTATCATTTTCTGGTGCCCGAAATTCACAAAGACCAGAAATTTGAACTGAGCTTCGATAAATTATTTAATGAAGTCGAAGAAGCCAAAGCACTGGGTATTAATGCCAAACCGGTTTTAATTGGCCCGCTTACCTGGTTATGGCTGGCAAAAGTTAAAGGTGAAGACTTTGACAAACTGCAACTCATTACTCCATTGATAGAAGCCTATCAGAAAATTTTAACCCGCTTAAAAAAGCACGGGATTGAATGGCTACAGATTGATGAGCCGATACTGGCATTAGACTTGCCCATTATCTGGAAAAGCACGCTGGAGTTTGTGTATCGCAAATTAAAAACCAGCAACTTAAATATTATACTGGCAACTTATTTTGGTGAACTCGGCGACAATCTGGCTCTGGCCTGTAATTTATCTGTGGATGCTTTACACATTGATATTGTGCGCGGCAAAAATCAGCTGGATGAAACACTGAAGCTGTTACCCGAAAATAAAATATTATCGCTGGGCATTATTGATGGCAGAAATATCTGGCGCAATGATTTAGATGCATCACTAAAAACATTAAAAACCGCGCAGGAAAAACTCGGCGAACGATTATGGATTGCACCCTCCTGCTCTTTACTACATGTACCCGTTGATTTGTCACGCGAAGAAAAACTCGATAATGAATTAATAAGCTGGTTAGCTTTTGCCCACCAGAAACTTGATGAACTAAACACATTAAACCTTGCGTTAAATAATAAACAAGGTCAGATTGAACATGCATTACAAATTTCCAGGGCTGCCAGTATCAGTCGAAAAAACTCAGGCCGCATTCACCAGCCACAAATAAAACAACGACTCGATGCCATTAATGAAACCATGCTAAACCGAAAAAGCATTTTTAAAAAACGCAGTCAAATTCAGAAACAATGGTTGCAACTGCCCGCATTTCCGACAACCACTATCGGCTCATTTCCGCAAACTCAGGAAATACGCAACGCACGACTGGATTATAAAAACGCTAAAATAAAACAACACGAATACATTAATTTTATGCAGCAGGAAATAAAACACGTTGTAAAAGAACAGGAAGCGCTCGGGCTGGATGTGTTAGTGCACGGTGAAGCCGAGCGCAATGACATGGTGGAATATTTTGGCGAACAACTGGACGGTTTTGCCTTTACCCAGTACGCATGGGTGCAATCTTATGGCTCGCGTTGCGTAAAACCACCGGTTATTTTTGGCGACATTTCACGCCCGCAGGCAATGACCGTTATGTGGAGCAAGTTTGCACAAAGCTGTACCGACAAACCCATGAAGGGAATGCTCACCGGCCCCACCACCATTTTAAACTGGTCGTTTGTGCGTGACGATCAACCACGCTCAGTTACTGCCGAACAAATTGCATTAGCGCTGCGCGATGAAGTTGCAGATTTAGAGCAGGCAGGTATTAAAATTATTCAAATTGATGAAGCGGCGTTACGCGAAGGTTTACCCCTGCGTAAAAAAGACTGGGAAAATTATTTAAACTGGAGCGTGCGCGCGTTTCGCTTAACCGCCAGTGTGGTTGCCGATGAAACCCAGATTCATACTCACATGTGTTACTCGGATTTTAATGACATTATCGAAGCCATTGCTAAAATGGATGCGGATGTCATTACCATTGAAACTTCGCGCTCGGATATGACATTACTTGATGCATTTGAAAGCTTTAAGTACCCGAATGAAATCGGGCCGGGAGTATATGATATTCATTCACCCAATATTCCGGACACACAGAAAATAATAAGCTTGATAAAAAAAGCCAGCCAGCGAATTCCGGTTGAGCAGTTATGGATTAATCCGGATTGCGGTTTAAAAACCCGTCAGTGGAAGGAGGTTAAAGAAGCGCTGAGGTGTATGGTTGAATCTGCTATTTTATTAAGAACTGAAATAGCGGCTTAATGAAATAATATGTAGTCTCTTTTATCTGAGCTGACATACTTGATAAAGACAAGCCATCAGTATCTCAGCAAATTAAGAGACATGAAAAAATTAAATTCATCATCGTCATCTCCGAATGCTTTTGTCAGATATCCAGTGACCTTAAACGCTGTAAAGTCACTGGATTCCCGACCCATATAATATGCATGGGCATTCGGGAATGACAGGCATATTTAATTTAACGGCATAACAGTGACCTGAAATATAACTTCATTCCCCACATACAGGATTATTTAAAAGAAACAAAACTACTCAACCGTAACAGACTTAGCCAGATTCCTCGGCTGGTCAACATCGGTCCCCTTGCGTACCGCAACAAAATATGAGAACAGCTGCATCGGAATGGCATATAAAATCGGTGCGACTTCTGGCTCAACTGCGGGCACGCTCATTACATGGCACATGTCCCCCATGTCACTCATATCCAGTCGCTCATCCGCAAATAAATACACTTCACCTTTGCGCGCAATCACTTCCATTAAATTTGATTTTAATTTATCTTCCATTCCATCTTTGGGGGCTACGGCAATGATTGGCATTTCTGGATCAACTAATGCTAACGGCCCGTGTTTTAATTCGCCTGCCGCATATGCTTCTGCATGTATATAAGAAATTTCTTTTAACTTTAATGCACCTTCCATTGCGATAGGATACTGCACACCGCGCCCCAGAAAAATTGAATTCAATGTGTCTTTAAATTCATCGGCCCAGGTTTCAATATTATTTTCCTGCAACAATTTTTCAATAATTGCGGGCAGCTCTTTTAAATTTTCAATTAACTGCTTTTCTTTTGCTTCGGCTAAGCCATGACGTTTACCTAATGCTAATGTCATCAACATTAAGCCAACTAATTGCGTAGTAAACGCTTTGGTTGAAGCCACTCCAATTTCCGGGCCGGCACGTGTCATTAATACAAGTTTTGACTCCCGCACCAAAGAACTCTCTGGCACATTGCATATTGATAATGAGTAATCTGTTTTACTCTGCAGGTTACGAAGTGCCGCCAGCGTATCTGCGGTTTCACCCGACTGTGAAATCGTAACTATCAATGTGTCGTCAGTGATTACTGGATCGCGATAACGAAACTCTGAAGCCACTTCCACATTACACGGAATACCGGCTAATGATTCTAACCAGTAACGTGCGACCATGCCCGCATGAAAAGATGTGCCACAGGCAATAATTTGTACGCGTTTTACTTTATCAAAAATTTCAGCTGCACCTGTGCCAAAAGCTGTATCTAAAACTTTGTCTTCATAAACCCGACCTTCTAACACTTCACCCAATACGACTGGCTGTTCATGAATTTCTTTCATCATGTAATGACGAAACTCACCGCGACTAACTGCGTCGACACTTAATTCTGATGTGCTTATTTCACGTTCAACCTGCTGGTCGTTTTTATCATAAATAACCAGGCTATCTTTTGTGATGTCGGCAATATCGCCTTCTTCTAAAAATATAAAACGTTGAGTCACCGGCAAAAGTGCCGCTACATCTGAAGCAATAAAATATTCACCAAAACCGACACCGATAACTAACGGGCTGCCACTGCGTGTTGTAATTAAACGCCCGGGCTCATCAATCGACACCACTCCCAATGCGTAAGCCCCTTCAAAATCGTCTGCCGCTTTTTTAACTGCCTGCAATAAATCATCACCGGCTTTTTTATACAACTCGACCTGATGCACCACCACTTCAGTATCCGTTTCTGAGGTAAAAGAATAGCCGCTGGCTTTTTGTTTTTCGCGTAACTCACCGTGGTTTTCGATAATGCCATTATGCACAACAGCGACAAAATTATTACAGATATGGGGATGCGCATTCGGCTCAGATGGCACACCGTGCGTAGCCCATCGTGTGTGCGCAATACCGAGAAATCCGGTTAGGGGGTTTTCATCGAGAGAGTCGGAAAGATTTGCTACCTTGCCCACTCGGCGTACACGATCCAGACAGCTTTGACCATTAATCACCGCAATGCCCGCCGAGTCATACCCCCGGTATTCCAGACGGCGTAAACCTTCTAATAAAATCGGGGTGACGTTACGCTCGGCAACTGCTCCAACTATTCCACACATGTTATTCTCGATCCTTAATTCATTTAAATCTAAATATTTGCACTCATTCTAACTGCTGACAGGATGAATGCAATCCTTGCTCGAATTGTAATAGAGTGCCCCTGCAATCACATGCCATATATGGGTAGCCAACGTGCATTTATTGCTCACTCACATAAAAAAACCGCCTGTTCCGGCGGTTTTAAAAATAAAAACTCAATTCACAGCTGTCTTGTTAAGGAGCTTTAAAATAACGTAATAAGTCTATATATCATGATTATTTTAAGCATTTAGTTATTAACGACATGAAAGTAATTGTTACAGAATACAACGGTAAATGACTTAAAGTCGTCGCCTCGAACATTTTTATCAGCAAGTGGCCCCTAACCCTCTCCCCAGTGTAGTGGTCAAGGGGAGAGGGGATCACAACGTCAGGTTTACCTTCAAAAGAATCTATTACCCCCTCTCCCTCTGGGAGAGAGGATCACGACGTCAGGTTTACCTTCAAAAGAATCTGTTGCCCCCTCTCCCTCTGGGAGAGGGCTGGGGTGAGGGTTGCATCGATTCATTTACTCAAAACATCTACATTGATACCCAGCAAGTACTTAGAAGTGATATTTTAAAAGTTAACGGGATACCAGTGAACTCGATTATATTAAATTAACTATCAATACACCCCTGGGGCGATGGCAAGCCGGCGATGCGCGAGCCCTGCCTTGCCGGCCCGCCCGGAAACAATTCATACATATTATTTCTATTAGCCGCCGCCTTTCCTAACTCTTCGCTCATATGCCGGATGAGCACCTTCACCATCGGTGTAATACCGTACTGAAAGTAAAACTTACGCATAAAATCAATCACCCGCCAATGATCATCGGTTAATTTAATGCCCTCTTTTTCTGCCAGCACGCTGGCTAAATCTTCATTCCAGTTCTGCAGGTTCACCAGATTACCCGAGGCATAAACTTTAACGGGCTTGCCATTAAAATCAAACTGATCATTAAAGTGCTTTGATGCAACCTGATCTTTTGGCGCTGTAGTTGTAACCGATTGCATGCGCTGCGCCTGATCCAGCTCAACATCTAACATCGCCAATGGCACCCCGGCTAAACGACTGCCCTGCTTTTGCACACCATTAGGAAAAAGCGCATCAAGTGATTCCATGGTCGCGCGCGTTTTATCATATTGCTTTGCCAGTTCACGGCGCAACAATTTTAAAATTGGTGACGTATTATATTCGGCATAATACTCACGCATAATGTTCAACACATCCCAATGCTGCTCGGTTAGGGTTAAGCCTTCTTTCAGCGCCATTCGCTCAGCCAACTCCGGCGTCCAGTCATCCATGTTTTTAAGGTGACCATCCGCTCTTAGCTCTACGGTGTGCGCATCCATATTTAAACTGCTCATACGACCCCCTCATGCTTATTTTTATTAATAAAAATGCTCTTTAACGCATTCTGACTTTGGCATCGAATAATCGGTTTTTATTCTGCCAAATACGTTCCTGTACATACCTATTATTTAGTTGATAACCCGTCGGTTAGCCAGTTATTTATGCGTGATAATAATCGTAAAATTTAATCATATAGAAAAAACATTTATAGAGAGCACATGCATCTCATTCCTCATTAAAGACAAACCCTATATCGGCATAAGTCGCATATTAATTTTTATGAACTATAAATAAGTAGTTATTGTTTGATTTATAGCGACAAGCTTCCAGCAGTAAAGTTTGTCTGAAAAGATGGGTATAAAATGCAAAACAACACAACTCCCTCTACAACATCACCTAACAAAAAAGCTAATGTAATCATCAGCATTTTTCTTATTTTAGGCATTTTTTTAAGCGCTTTATTTATACTTGATATCCCAAACCGTATTGCTTTCGGTGACGATGGGCGAATAGCAATAAGCACGCTGGATGCTGTACGCAGACCTTTTTTTAAAATATATGCTGCCGAAAAGCGACTGCTTAAGGATGGTTACAACCTCACTACGCAACAATCACTAAATGATGCAATTAAAGGCGGCACCGATATTGTTAATGAGTTTAAGCGGGTCACTCAATATAACCCCAGGGTTTTATCTATTATTGAGGAATTGGAACAGCTATTTAAGTCATGGATAAAAACAGAACAAGCGCTATTTGAGCTAATGTCAAAGACGCAAACAGGTGCATTAAATGATGCTGAAATTGAAAAAAAGAACATTCTATTAGCGCAGGCATCACGTGGTTTTTTTACAGCTATATCATTCTTAGGCAATGGCGAGGAGCCCATCCATCACGACATGGATATTGGCTCTGAAGCAATGACTGAGCTGATTCTGCTAAGCAGCTTATTACTTACCCTGTTATTAGGTGCCATTTATTATCTGCAATGGAGCCGCAGTAAAGCTCAGGCCGAACTACTATATGCTCTGGAGCACCACCGCGAACAACTTGAGATCGAGGTCGCAGATCGCACTAAAGACTTACACGAGGCTCAGGAAGAACTGGTTGTTAAACAACGCCTCGCCGCCATTGGGCAGCTCACCGCCACGGTCAGCCACGAGTTACGCAATCCGCTGGGCAGTATTCGAAATGCACTGGCCGTTGTGCAACGTCTGGTTAATGATGACAACCCGATGATGGAAAATGCCCTCGCTATTATAGATAGAGGCGTCAGCCGCTGCGATATTATTATTACCGAGCTGCTCGATTACACCCGACTTAAAGAGCTACAGCTAGAACCCACCGATATTGATAGCTGGCTTAATCACGAGCTGGATAATTATAACCATTCACCCGACATCAAACTGGTGCGCGAACTCAATTCAAAAGCCAGGGTTTCTTTTGACCGCGAACGTTTATTACGTGCGCTGCTTAACGTGTTAAACAATGCCTGTGACGCTCTACTGCCCGAAACTCCAAATGAATCCGTCAGCGCCCCGCAGCTTTCTGTTGCCACCCACGTTGTCGATAATAACTTAGATATTGAAATTACCGACAATGGTGTCGGCATAGACAAAGAATTACAGGCTAAAATTTTTGAGCCATTATTCAGCACTAAAAGTTTTGGCGTAGGCTTAGGCATGCCTGTGGTTGAACAGGTTTTACAACAGCACGGCGGCTGCGTAAAATTTGAAAGCGAAGCATCAAAGGGCACCCGCTTTCATTTACTGTTACCTCTTGAAAACATGCCGCACACCCCCCTGGCGAAAGCATCATGAAATCCCTGAATATTTTTATAGTAGATGACAATAAAGACCTGGCAGAGGGTATGGCCATGCTACTGCAAATTGAAGGCCACAGGGTTACACTGGCTTACAGCGGAGAGCAGGCACTCAAAATATTCAAACAACAGGATTTTGATATCACATTTATGGATGTCAAAATGCCCGGCATGAATGGCGTAGAAAGTTTTTTTGAAATTCGCAAAATAAAACCCGATGCCAAAGTGATGATGATGACCGCTTACAGTGTAAAAGAATTATTGCAGCAGGCGATAGATGGCGGTGCAATGGGCGTGCTTGATAAACCTGTTGAGCCGGAAAAAATTAAAAAAATACTCGAGTCGGTTAAACCCGCCGGTATTATTTTAGTCGCCGACGATGATGCGGATTTTGTTGCCTCGCTGGAAATGAATTTAAACCAGTCGGGTTATTCAGTACTGGTAAGTCATGATGGTCAGCAGGCCGTCGAGCGTGTACTGCAAAATGACATTGATGTACTGGTACTCGACTTACGCTTACCAGTGTTAAGCGGGCTGGAAGTGTATATGAAATTAAAACAGCAAAATCACAGTTTGCCCACATTAATTGTTACCGGTTATGCGGCTGAGGAGTCCGAAGCATTAACCAGTCTTAAAGCCTTATCGGTGGCCGGGTGTTTAATTAAACCTTTTCCGCCGGAAGTTTTATTAGACGCGATAGAAAACATAATGGTTGATACGTGAACGAAGCTGCATTTAAAAAAGACAATCATCGCATTCTTATTATCGACGATGACCATGACTTCACTCAGGGCCTGGCAGACTTACTTACACTTGAAGGGTTTCATGTTGAGATTTGTAACAATGCCATTTCGGCTATTGAAACACTTAAGCACTTTCCGGCCAACATTGCCCTGATAGATTTACATCTGGGCCAGTCAAGTGGTATGAAACTCATCAACCATTTACAAACTCACCACCCCCACACGCTCACGGTTATGATGACTGCCCATGCGGAATTAGAAACAGCAATAAATGCGTTGCGTAATGGCGCTTATGATTATTTACGCAAACCTTTTCATACCGACGATTTACTCAGCACATTAAAGCGCTGCTTTGAACATATCGAAGCCAAAGAAAAAGCCGACCAGCTATTAACAACAACGCGAGAATACGCAAAAGAAATGGAAGGCATAAACACGCGGCTTAAAGGCGAAATTAAACAGCGAGTCAAACTCGAACAGGAATTACTTTCGTTAAATTCAACCCTCGACAATAAAGTAAAAGTTCGCACCTCAGAGCTTAATGAACTCAATGAAAAAATTGGCAGCATTGCTCGTCAGGCAGGCATGGCAGAAGTTGCCAGTGGCATGCTGCACAATATTGGCAATGTGCTTAACAGTGTTAATATTTCAGTTACCGTTATTCACGAGCAATTTAGAAACACCAAATCTAAAAAACTTAAATCCGTAGTCGATTTATTTAGCCAGCATAAAGCCGATTTAGCTGACTATATTTGTAACGATGAACAGGGCAAACAAATCCCCCTGTATTTATCGGCTTTATCTGATGAACTAAATCGCGAAGATGAAAAAGCCAGCGCTGAATTAACTGAGCTGTCTAATAATATTCAGCACATAAAAAACATTATTAATATGCAGCAGTCCTATGCCGGTAATTATGGCGTAATGGAAAGAGTCGATATATCAGAACTGATAGACGATGCCCTGCGAATTAACTCCGAGGGCATGGCAAAGCATAACATTAGCGTCATTAAAAACTTTAACCACCTGCCGCCACTGCACATCGACAAACACAAATATTTACAGATAATTATTAATTTATTAAGCAATGCCAAGTCCGCCTTAATTGAAAGCAGCACGAAAGATAAAAAACTGTTTATCAATATTAATATCATCGACGAAACCCTCAGCATTGAAATTAAAGACAACGGCACAGGCATAAATAAAGACGATATAAATAAAATATTTACCTTTGGGTTTACCCGCAGAGAAGGTGGCCACGGCTTTGGTTTGCACAATAGCGCGTTGGTTGCCAACACCTTAAACGGAAAAATATCGGTTAGCAGTGATGGCCCGGGTAAGGGCGCCAGTTTTATATTTACGTCACCATTATCGCAAACGGATTGATATCGGCTTAGCTGTATTTATCTGGCGCGCAGTGTTTATAGTACATTCAAATCTGAATATCCCCCCTCACTCTCCATTCTTCAAAAGGTGTGCCTCCCCCTTTGGAAAAGGGGGAATGAGGGGGATTTAAAAGGTTTCAGGACTTTATGCTCTATAAATAAAGCACTTTAGCCTGAATGTTTCTAAATCTCCCTCAGCCCCTCTTTTTCTAAGAGGGGACAACCCTAATATCACTTACTTAAGCCTGAACAATGTAAGAATTAGAGGCACACACCCCACTTTAAAAGGGGGATGTACACCCTTCAAAATAAAAAAGGCCTCGAATAAACGAGGCCTTTTTTGATCTAATATTAATCTGTAATCAATAAATTAGAACGGAATATCATCATCAAAACTATCGTCAACCGGTGCAGTAGGCGCAGGCTGATTTGCGGGCTGGGGCTGCGATTGCTGCTGCGGCGCAAAGTCTCCACCGCCACCACCGGGACGCCCACCCAGCATCTGCATTTCACTGGCGATAATTTTTGTGGTGTAGCGATCATTGCCACTTTTATCCGTCCACTTTTCGGTGCGCAAGCTACCTTCAATATAAACCTGCGAGCCCTTCTTTAAATACTCGCCGGCAATTTCACCCAGGCGATTAAAGAACGTAATGTTGTGCCACTCAGTGCGCTCCTGCTTCTGGCCAGATTTTTTATCTGTCCATGACTCATTAGTGGCGACACTAATAGATGTTACCGCACCGCCTGAAGGCATGTAACGGGTTTCAGGGTCTTTGCCGCAGGTACCCACTAAAATTACTTTATTTATGCCTCGTGCCATTTTCTCTGCCCTATATTATTTTTCATAAATGATTGTTGTTAATTACTGTCTTAAATTTTTTACTATTATCACCGCTATCGCTTTGGCTAATTTTTCACGACTATTTTTTCACGGCCAATTCACTTCTGGCTAAACTATCTTTGACGATAACGCAATACGATTATATTTCGTTGACTGAATATTTCAATAATGCCTCTTTGTCCAACGCATGCATTTCTACCTTTAAGTAGGCAATTCCCTCTTGTGGCTCAACCACCGCTTCTGCAACTCCTTGCACGGATACCAGCATTGAAACCATCTTACTAACTTGTGAAGCTTCTATTTTACCGATCTTTAGCAGGTAAGTACTCACATATCTCGGGTTTTTCATGGTGTAGGCTAACAGCAACCATACCAATAAGGCAAAGCTACACATCAGAAAAACACCCTGCGCTCCCATATATTGATACATTAACCCACCTGCCCAGCCACCGACAAAGGCTCCCAGAAACTGACTGGATGAATATACCCCCATTGCGGTGCCTTTTCGATCCGCGGGTGACATCTTCGATATGAGTGATGGCAGACTAGCTTCTAATAAATTAAACGCACCAAAAAACACAACCATCGTAATCGCCAGATGCCAAACTGACTCACCACCAAAGAATAAATTTAATTCAGCCATCGCCAGCACGCCGATTGCACCGACAAATATAGACTTCATGCGCCGCTTACTTTCAGCAATAATAATAAAGGGCACCATTAACGCTACGCTAAGCAAAAAAACGGGAAGATAAAGTTTCCAGTGGTCAGCCGAGTTAAATCCAGCCTGATTTTGCAGTACCAGTGGAAACGCAACAAAAGTTGCCATCAAAACCATATGTAAAATAAAAATGCCAAAATCTAGTCGCAATAACTGCCGATCGGCTAACACGCGCCGGAACAAGGTTGGGGTAGCCTGGGCATCGCGATGAAACATCGTTTGTTTCGGATTAGGTACCCACACAAACAAAAGCACTAATGCAAACAGGGCGAGTATTGCGGTGACCACAAATATACCCGATAAACCCAACATCTGATTGATGATCGGACCACTGACCATCGCAATGGCAAAGGCAAAGCCAATGCTTACCCCAATAAACCCCATCATTTTCAAGCGATGCTCTTCTCGAGACAGATCCGCAGCCAACGCCATCAGTACCGCCGCTATCGCGCCACTGCCTTGCAGGGCACGCCCGAAAATGACTTCATAAATAGTATCTGCATCTGCAGCAAGCAGGCTGCCAGCTGCGAAAATAATCAAGCCAATGCTGATCATAAGTTTGCGACCAAAGCGGTCTGACAACATTCCATAGGGAATTTGCAACAAACTCTGGGTCAGGCCGTAAATGCCTAACGCCAGACCGGTAAGCGCAGGAGTAGAGCCCTCAAACTGATCGGCATACAGGGAGAATACCGGCAGAATCATAAACAACCCCAACATGCGCACAGCATAGATTGATGCCAATGAAAACCCTGCACGCTTCTCTAATGGACTCCAGCTGGCCTGTTTGAAATTGTTACTCATTTAATACGAAAAAACCTGAAAATGATAAAGGCCGTATCTTACCTTAATCTAGCATAGGCTTTAAGCCCACTGTAAAAATGCAGCCTGTTTAAATTTTTACCTTGTCGCTATCAAGAGCCACCTGCACACCGATTTTATCAATAATTGTCTGGCGCCCGAGCACCATCAGCACCCATGCATGGGTAACAGCCACTCTCGCAGCCTTCTATTTTTGACTCCGCTTCACATATGCTAAATGACAAGTGCATCAAAACCGGCCAGTTATGGTATCCTTATCCGTTACTTTTTTGCTTTAAAATAGCTTAACCTTAACGGCTCATATCTCAGATGATCACTGAAATTCAAATTCGTGGTGCGCGCACCCATAATCTTAAAAACATTGATCTCGATATACCCAGAGACAAGCTGGTGGTGATTACCGGCTTATCTGGTTCAGGCAAATCATCATTGGCTTTCGATACCATTTTTGCCGAAGGTCAGCGCCGTTATGTTGAATCGCTTTCGGCTTATGCACGGCAATTTTTATCGATGATGGAAAAGCCGGATCTGGATCATATTGAGGGTTTATCCCCCGCCATTTCGATTGAACAAAAAACCACCTCACACAATCCGCGCTCAACGGTTGGCACAGTTACCGAAATTTACGATTATTTACGTTTATTATTTGCCCGTGCCGGCACACCGAAATGCCCTGATCACGATGCAGAGTTAGCCGCCCAAACCGTTTCGCAAATGGTTGATCATGTGCTTGAGCTGCCTGCTGAAACTAAACTTATGTTACTCGCACCGATTGTGCAGGACAGAAAAGGCGAACATAAAGAATTACTCGAAGATTTAAAACGTCAGGGCTTTATTCGTGCGCGTATTGATGGAAAAACTGTTGAGCTAGACGATGCCCCCGAGTTAGAAAAAAATATTAAACATCGCATAGAAGTGGTGGTCGACCGATTTAAAGTGCGCGAAGATTTAGAATTAAGACTGGCTGAATCGTTTGAAACCGCACTCAATTTAACTGATGGCATTGCGCGTGTTGCGTACATGGACAGCAGTAAAAATGACATTGTATTTTCATCGCGCTTTGCCTGCCCGAAGTGCGGTTACAGTTTAAGTGAATTAGAGCCGCGCTTATTTTCGTTTAATAACCCGGCAGGCGCTTGCGGCGATTGTGATGGGCTTGGACAAATTCAGCACATCGATCCGGAACTGGTTGTAAGTAACCCGTCTTTAAGTTTACCCGGCGGTGCGGTGCGCGGCTGGGACCGACGCAATGCCTGGTATAACGGCATGCTGGAAAGTTTAGCTAAACATTTTAAATTTAAACTCGACACGCCATTTGATGAGCTGGATAAAAAAATTCAGCAACTGATTTTATTTGGCAGCGGCGATGAAGATATTAGCTTTAGTTACCCCAATGCCAAAGGCGGCACTAAGAAAAAAGTGCATCCGTTTGAAGGTATTATTCCAAACATGCAACGTCGCTTCCGCGAAACCGAATCATCAGCGGTGCGCGATGAAATGATAAAATATTTCACTGATCAGGCTTGCCCCAGTTGTAATGGGCAACGTTTAAATAAAGGCGCACGTCACGTTTTTATTGCAGAGCAATCACTACCCAACATTACTCACCTGTCTATTTTCGATTGTTTAACTTTTTTTAAATCGTTAAATTTAAAAGGTAACAAAGGTGAAATTGCCGATAAAATAGTTAAAGAAATTTCATCGCGTTTACAATTTTTAGTGAATGTCGGTTTAAATTATTTATCACTTGATAGAAGCTCCGACACTCTCTCTGGCGGTGAAGCACAACGCATTCGATTAGCCAGCCAGATTGGCGCTGGATTAGTGGGTGTAATGTATATTTTAGACGAGCCCTCAATTGGTTTACATCAACGCGATAATGACCGATTACTTTCTACACTGGTTCATCTACGTGATTTAGGTAACACAGTGATTGTGGTTGAGCACGATGAAGACGCTATTTTAAGTGCCGACCATGTTATAGATATCGGCCCTGGCGCTGGCGTGCACGGTGGCCATGTTGTTGCCTCTGGAACACCTGACGAAGTTAAAAATAATAAAAAATCATTAACCGGCCAATATTTATCCGGCGAGCTTGAAATTAGCATCCCGGAAAAACGCATTCCGCACTCAGGCAAAGTATTAAAAATTACTGGTGCTAGCAGTAATAACCTGCAAGACGTTAGCGTAGAAATTCCAGTCGGTTTAATGACCTGTGTAACCGGCGTTTCCGGTTCGGGAAAATCAACATTAATTAACGATACGCTTTATAAATTACTGGCGCGCGAAATTAATAAATCATCGCTGATTCCAGCTAAATATATTAGCCACGAAGGTCTTGATCAATTTGATAAAGTGGTAGATATAGATCAAGCACCTATTGGTCGTACGCCGCGTTCCAACCCCGCAACTTACACCGGCCTGTTTACTCCGATTCGCGAATTATTTGCGGGCACACAGGAAGCTCGCTCGCGCGGCTATAAACCCGGGCGATTTAGTTTTAATGTAAAAGGTGGACGTTGCGAAGCCTGTCAGGGTGATGGTGTTATAAAAGTTGAGATGCATTTTTTACCTGATATTTATGTACCCTGCGATGTGTGCAAAAGCAAGCGCTACAATCGCGAAACACTTGATATTAAATACAAGGGAAAAAGCATTAACGAAGTATTAAAAATGACAATTGAAGATGCCGTCGTATTTTTTAAAGCCGTGCCGGTTATTCATCGCAAATTACAAACGCTAATGGATGTGGGGCTTTCATACATTACCCTTGGCCAGCGCGCAACAACCCTGTCCGGTGGTGAGGCACAACGCATAAAACTGGCACGCGAACTTTCCAAACGCGACACTGGTAACACCATTTATATTTTAGACGAACCCACCACCGGATTGCATTTTCACGATGTAGAGCAGTTGCTGCAGGTGTTGATTCGCTTGCGTGATCATGGCAACACGATCATAATAATTGAACACAATCTGGACATTATAAAAACCGCTGACTGGATTATTGATTTAGGTCCGGAGGGCGGTTCCGGCGGAGGGGAAATTATTGCTCAGGGTGCCCCTGAAGACATCTGTAAAATTGAGCGCTCGTTTACCGGAAATTACCTGAAGTCAGTTTTAGACAAACATAAAAAGCATTCAACTAATTAACGTTAAATTACTTTTACAGGTTCTATTCATGAAACAGACATTCAAACTATTACTTACTCTAACATTTACTCTGAGTACTTTATTTTCCTGCTTAACAAACCGTCAAAATTCACAGCAGGCAATTGATGAAACAACCTGAAATATTCAGTACCAACAGGTTCAACGTTAACATTAAATCAGCCCATCACAATTGCACCTAATCTTGGCAGAAGTTTTTTTCAATATGGTAAGCAAACGCGGAAAATCAATGTCAGTATTTACTACCCCCATTGCAGCATTACGGTTAACACCATCATGCAAAACGAGCGCACTATTTCACCAACAACATTTAAAATTAAAAGTGTCGGGAGAATACCCGCCCGAGACCTCCCCCAGTGAGAAAAATCAAACGTTAGATTATCTGTCGAGGTATTAATCTATAATTTAGTTTTATAAATCCACGCTAAAAAAGATCGATAGATGACTCACTTTGCGGTTCATCATCGCCCTCTTTTTCAACACTATTCATCATTTCAGAAATCATTTTATCAAGTAATTCCTGCACCTGATTACTTGCTGCCTCCATTCTTTCAAGCGCCTTAACGGCGGCTTTTTTATCACCACTATCATGCAAGTGCAAGGCTTCCAGGCCATTACTGTGCACAGCTGCGTGAGGAACATCTAAATCCTTAAACGACCTTAAATGCGAAAACAGCTGACTGCCTTCACCTTCAAAATACCATTTTCCCAGCCGGCACTGGTGATGATCTACAATATCGCTGGTTTCATTTACGCCCTCCGCTATGCAGCGCATATATACATCATTTTTCCAGTGAATATGATCCATCATTACCGTTGTTATAAATGCAGCATAAGAGGCCTGCGTTATAATCATGCGCATTTCTTTTGATATTTTTAAAACTTCACTGACAGTATCCACCAGTGTCGATGTTGACTCAGACATATGCTCAGTCTTTTTAGTCGTTTCTCTTATGCCTTCAGTTGTAGTATTTGATTGTGCATTAATATTCGTAACCAGCTCACTTATTTCACCGGTAGCCTCGCCAGTACGCCTGGCAAGATTTCTGACTTCGTCTGCAACAACAGCAAAGCCTCTACCTTGCTCACCTGCTCGCGCAGCTTCAATCGCAGCATTTAGTGCTAATAAGTTTGTCTGCTCAGAAATACCCTCTATCATCCCTACAAACTCATTGATATCCCGAGTGATATTATTAACTTCTTCTATGCGCGCCTGAGACTCCACACTTTCATCGCGAATTTCAATCAGTTGATTTGATAAGTTTTTAAGTGAAAAAGAGGCCTGAGAAAACAGACTTTGGGTTTCTGTTAATGCTTGTCGCTTTGCTGATAAAGTTTCTGCAAACTGGGCTGAGTGAACACGTATATCTGAGATTTTATGACTGGTACGCCCCCAGAGATAATGGATATCCATGCTATCTCTATGAGTAGATAATTGATTCGTGTGTTGGTCTTTTAATACGTCAATTTCGTCCTGCAACGATTTAATGTCTTCAGCTAATCTTAGTTTTTCTGAATCCTTTTCTGCAAGCTCCTGCTTTAATTGCTTTATCTCATGCCACCACATATATCTACCTTAGGTATGTAAGAGTCTATTTATTATCAATCTCTATTAATCATAGTAGAAAATATTATTTTGTTTTATACAATTAATTAGATTTTTCATAATAGCGCTGAGAATTAACCACAATTAAATTAAGATTATTCAGGCAATAAAAAAGCCGGAACAGAGTCCGGCTTTTTTAAAATAGATACATATGAGTGCTATTCGACTTCAACAGCCTCTTCAGCCATTTCTGGACGATCAACCAGTTCTACATAAGCCATTGGCGCTGCATCACCTGCACGGAAGCCACACTTCATAATGCGAAGGTAACCGCCAGGACGCTCTTTATAACGTGGTGAAAGATCAGTAAAAAGCTTACCAACCATGTCTTTATCACGCATTCGGCTAAAAGCTAAACGGCGATTAGCAACACTGTCTTCTTTACCTAAAGTAATCAAAGGCTCAGCAAAACGACGCAGTTCTTTTGCTTTTGGCAAAGTAGTTTTAATTAACTCATGCTTGAACAAAGAGTTAACCATATTTTGAAACATAGCCTTACGGTGACTGCTATTTCTATTTAATTGACGACCTGAATGACGATGACGCATTTTCTTTTACCTTGACAGATTCTTCTGTTAATTAAGCGAGCGGATTATATCCGGCTAGCTTGCTTGTTTATCTCGAATAGACGCAGGTGGCCAGTTTTCCAGGCGCGCACCTAATGACAGTCCATGAGATGCCAGTACGTCTTTAATTTCAGTTAGTGATTTTTTGCCCAGGTTCGGAGTTTTAAGTAACTCAACTTCTGTACGCTGAATTAAATCACCAATGTAGTAAATATTTTCTGCTTTTAAGCAATTCGCTGAACGAACGGTTAACTCTAAGTCATCAACCGGACGCAGTAGAATTGGATCGATTTCTTCCTCTTCTTCCTGCTGCTCAGCTTCTTCGATGCTTTGCAGGTTAACAAATGCAGATAACTGCTTCTGTAAAACGGTTGCTGCAATGCGAATGGTTTCTTCCGGATCTACTGTGCCGTTAGTTTCTAAATCTAGAATCAGCTTATCCAGATTAGTGCGCTGTTCAACACGTGCACTTTCTACTGTGTAGTTAACACGCAGAATAGGACTAAATGATGCATCAATCGCTAACGCACCAATTGAAGTTGTTTCTGCATCTTCAGACGCTTTACGCTGAGTTGCAGGAACATAACCGCGACCCTTAGTAATTTTAAGCGTCATGTTTAAATCAACATTGCCCGTGATGTGAGCAATAACATGATCTGGATTAACAATTTCAATATCATGGTCAGTTGCAATATCACCAGCAGTAACAACACCAGCGCCAGACTTCTTCAGCGTTAATAATGCTTCTGATTTCTCATGCATCATTATTGCAACGCCTTTCAGGTTCAGCAGAATATCAAGCACATCTTCCTGAACACCTTCAATTGAGCTGTATTCGTGTAACACACCTTCAATTTCAGCTTCGACTATTGCTGCACCTTCGATAGAAGATAACAGAATACGACGTAGTGCATTACCCAGCGTATGACCAAAGCCGCGTTCTAATGGCTCAAGTACAATTTTCGCATGGGTATCGTTATACTGATGTACATCAATATTACGAGGTGTAAGTAGTTCTTCAGATTTGCCTGACATTCGGTGTGGTGTCCTTTACTTAGAGTACAGTTCAACAACGAGTTGTTCGTTTATGTCTGCTGACAGTTCGCTACGCTCTGGGATGGATTTAAATGTTGCTTCCATCTTACCCTCATCAAGAGAAATCCAGTCTGCGATGCCGCGCTGCTTAGCAAGTTCTAGAGAATCTTTAATACGCGTTTGCGTCTTAGATTTCTCACGAACAGAAATTTTGTCATCAGCTTTAACCACGTATGATGGAATGTTAACAATCGCATCATTAACCAAAATTGACTTGTGGCTAATTAACTGACGAGATTCATTACGTGTTGAGCCAAAACCACTGCGGTAAACAACGTTATCTAAACGTGTTTCCAGACACTGTAAAAGGTTTTCACCTGTAGAGCCTTTACGTGATGCAGCTTTTTTGTAGTAGTTTACGAATTGCTTTTCTAAAACACCGTAAATACGACGTAGCTTTTGCTTTTCGCGTAACTGAATACCATAGTCAGTTAGACGACTACGACCAGCGCCATGTTGACCAGGCTTCTGATCAAGTTTGCACTTACTATCAAGCGCGCGAACGCCTGATTTATGTTCCAAATCGACGCCTTCGCGACGACTCAGTTTACACTTAGGTCCTAAATAACGAGCCACTTTCTATCTCCAGCCTTATACACGACGTCGTTTTGGAGGACGACAGCCATTGTGTGGAATTGGGGTAATATCACTGATATTAGTAATTTTAAAACCAGCGTTATTCAAAGAGCGAACCGCTGATTCACGACCGGGACCAGGGCCCTTAACAAGAACCTCAAGGTTCTTAACGCCGTAATCTTTTGCACGCGTACCAGCACGTTCCGCCGCAACCTGTGCTGCGAAAGGTGTACTCTTACGAGAACCACGGAAGCCTGAGCCACCTGCAGTTGCCCATGATAGAGTATTTCCCTGACGATCCGAGATCGTCACGATGGTGTTGTTAAATGACGCATAAATATGCGCAACGCCATCGGTGATGGTACGTTTAATTTTTTTCTTAGCCGTTGGTTTTGCCATTACTTTTACCTAAAACCTGTTATTTACGTATTGGGCGCTTAGGGCCCTTACGAGTACGAGCATTTGTCTTAGTGCGCTGACCACGTAATGGCAAGCTGCGACGATGACGGATACCACGGTTACAACCCATGTCCATCAGACGTTTGATGCTCATTGAAACTTCACGACGCAAATCACCTTCAACAGTGAATTTACCAACTTCAGTACGCAGTGATTCAATTTGATCTTCACTTAACGTAGCTAATTTTGCTGACTGTTCAATCTTGGTCGTAGCACAGATTTCCTCTGCACGTGTACGGCCTATGCCGTAGATATATGTCAAACCAATGACAGCATGTTTATTATCAGGTATGTTAATACCAGCTATACGGGCCATTCAACCGTCTCCAGAATCGCGCAAAGCGCGGCATTTTAGCGATAAATCGCTATAAAATCAACCTTGACGTTGCTTATGACGTGGGTCTTTACAGATCACACGAACAACACCATTTCTCTTAATAACTTTACAGTTTCTGCACATTTTCTTTACAGATGCACGAACTTTCATAACTGCTCTCGCTTGTTAACTAAATTGTAACTATTCAGTACCTGGTAACCCTTCAGAGCTTACCTGAGTGTTCCAAGGTAATAGCGGAGAACGGATTCTACAGTAGTAGCGCCCAATTATCCAATATAGTTATGAAATTAAACAGGTATTAGCTGAATAGTTACGTTTTGCCTAGGCGTTATCTTTACCTAAACCTTTAAAATTGGCTTTCTTCATCAAGCCTTCATACTGCTGCGACATCATGTGAGACTGCATTTGCGCCATGAAATCCATAACGACGACCACAATGATTAACAATGAAGTACCACCAAAATAAAATGGCACATTCCAGTACAAAATTAGAAACTCAGGTAGTAAACACACCGCTGTGATATACATAGCACCTACCAGAGTCAGACGCGTCATCACGCCATCAATATACTTAGCTGTTTGATCCCCTGGACGAATCCCTGGAATAAACGCACCTGATTTTTTCAGGTTATCTGCAGTATCTCGGCTATTAAATACCAGTGCGGTATAAAAGAAGCAGAAGAAAATAATTGCTGCAGCATAAAACATTACATAAATCGGCTGACCCGGTGAAAGCGTTGTAGATAAATCTGCCAACCACTCCATACCCTGGGTCTGTCCGAACCAGCCACCCAGGGTAGCTGGAAATAAAATAATACTAGAAGCAAATATCGGTGGAATAACACCCGCCATATTCAACTTCAGTGGTAGATGGCTGCTTTGTGCCGCATACATTTTACGGCCTTGCTGTCGCTTGGCGTAGTTTACGGTAATTCGACGCTGCCCACGTTCCACAAAAATAACAAATGCGGTAACCCCGAGTGCAAGAATAAATAGAATGATTGCTGTTAATGTATGCAATTCACCTGTTCTTACCAGCTCAGCGGTACCACCTATCGCAGCCGGTAAACCAGCCACGATACCCGCGAAGATAATGATAGATATACCATTACCTATACCGCGTTCAGAAATTTGTTCACCCAGCCACATTAAAAATACAGTACCAGTAACCAGTGATGTAACCGCAATCACATAAAATGAAATGGTCGACTCTATATAAACCAGCGGTGCCCCCGCATGCGTCTGTGAGAGCAACATATTAGCAACACCCATTGACTGGAACAAAGCCAGAACAACGGTGCCGTAACGTGTATAAGATGTAATCTTTCTACGTCCAGCTTCACCTTCTTTCTTTAACTGCTCAAGGCTTGGTACAGTAACCGACAATAACTGCATGATAATAGAAGCAGATATATAAGGCATGATACCCAGTGCAAATAAAGACATACGCTCTAAGGCACCGCCAGAGAACATATTAAATACATCTAAAATAGTTCCGGACTGCTGATCAAAAATTGCAGACATAATTGAAGCATTTACACCAGGTACAGGTATAAAGGTTCCAATACGGTAAACAATCAGCGCGCCTATTACAAAAAAGATACGCTGTCTTAATTCCTGCATCTTACTGAGATCAACTGCCATATTCCGTACTTACCCTTTTAGGCTTCTACTTTTCCGCCAGCGGCTTGAATTGCAGCTAGTGCACCTTTAGTGGCTTTAATACCTTGCAGGGTCACTGCAGAAGTAATTTCACCTGAAGCAATCACTTTTGCTTTTTTAGTGAATGCCGGCACAATGTTTGCCTCAATCAATGCAGCAAGATTAACTGTATCTTTACCTAAACCCTGAATCTCGCCTAAACGGACTTCAGCACTGTATTTAGCCATGCGTGAGTTAAAGCCAACTTTCGGTAAACGACGTTGCAGTGGCATCTGGCCACCCTCGAAACCGATTTTAGGCATGCCACCATTACGTGACTTCTGACCTTTATGGCCTCGACCACAAGTTTTACCCTGGCCACAACCAATACCACGACCAACACGCTTGCCTGACTTACGGCTACCCGAAGCAGGTGTAAGATTATTTAATTGCATCTTAAACTTCCTCTGACTTAACCATGTAGTAGATTTTATTAATCATTCCACGATTTTCAGGTGTATCAATAACTTCAACAGAGTGGTTAGTACGACGTAGACCTAAGCCTTTTGCACATGCAATGTGAGACTTTAAACGACCGATTGTACTTTTCACCAATGTAACTTTGATTTTCTTCTGTGCCATGACGATTAGCCTACAATTTCTTCAACTTTTTTGCCACGCTTTGCAGCAACGGCTTCAGGAGAATGCATATTCTCTAAACCATTGACTGTTGCACGAACAACGTTGATTGGGTTACGCGTACCGTTAATTTTTGCCAGTACATTTTTAACACCAACTGCTTCAAATACAGCTCGCATCGCACCACCGGCGATAATACCTGTACCTTCAGATGCTGGTTGCATGTATACATTTGCAGCGCCGTGAATACCTGTTACAGAATGCTGTAAAGTTTCATCTTTTAAGTGAACCTTACGCATATTCTTACGCGCTTTATCCATCGCTTTCTGGATTGCAGCGGGTACTTCTTTAGCTTTACCGTAACCGATACCGACAGTACCGTTACCATCTCCAACTACAGTCAGAGCAGTAAAACCAAATTGACGACCACCTTTAACTACTTTAGCAACACGATTAACGGTTACTAATTTTTCGATAAAGTCGTCAGATTTTTCTCTTTGATTATCTCTATTTTGTGCCATAGTTTTTGCCTTTAAAATTCCAGTCCGTTTTCACGTGCAGCGTCAGCCAGTGCCTTAACACGACCGTGGTATTTAAAACCAGAGCGATCAAATGCAACGCGAGTAACACCAGCGGCCTTTGATTTTTCAGCAATGATTTTACCTACTGTAGTAGCTGCATCTGAGTTACCAGAACTTTTAATTGCCGACTTTACATCAGCATCTAAGGTAGAGGCAGAAGCTAAAGTCTTGCCACCATCTGCAGAAATAATCTGTGCATACATGTGACGAGGCGTACGGTGAATGCATAAACGATCTGCACCCAGCTCACGAATTTTCATGCGCGTACGTGTAGAGCGACGAATTCTAATTTCTTTCTTTGATTTCATATCAGCCCCTACTTCTTCTTAGCTTCTTTACGGATAACATACTCATCAGCATAACGAACACCCTTACCTTTATAAGGCTCAGGTGGGCGATAAGCACGAATCTCAGCTGATACCTGACCAACTTTTTGCTTGTCTGCACCCTTCACCAGAATTTCTGTCTGGCTTGGTGTCTCAACTGTTATTCCCTCAGGCACTGCGTAATCCACAGGATGAGAAAAACCAAGTTGAAGATTTAATGAGTTACCCTGTGCTTTAGCACGATAACCAACACCGATTAATTCCAGCTTCTTTTCAAAACCTTCACTTACACCGGTAACCATGTTACCCACTAAAGAACGCATCGTTCCTGCCATGGCCCATGCTGAATCACTCGCAGGTGTAAGATTTAAAACCTCACCATCCTGAGCAATTGACACAGTTTCGTGTAAATCGATATTTAAATTACCCTTAGGGCCTTTAACATTGACTGAACGGCCGGAAATTTTAACTTCAGTTCCAGCAGGTACAACAATGGGTTTCTTTCCAATACGTGACATTTCAAAAACCCTTATGATACTGAGCAGATTAACTCACCGCCAACGCCTGCAGAACGCGCAGCCCGGTCAGTCATCATACCCGTTGAGGTTGAAACGATAATGATACCCAAACCATTTAATATGTTTGGAATTTCATCTTTATTTTTGTAGACACGCAACCCTGGACGACTCATACGATCGATAGTAGCGATAACAGGTTTGCCATCATAATACTTTAACGAAACAGACATCTCAGCTTTTGCATCATCAGAAACAGAATAATCATTAATATAGCCTTCGTCTTTTAAAACTTTGGCGATTGATTGTTTCATATTAGATGCAGGCATTGTAACTTCTACTTTAGCAGCAGACTGTCCATTTCGAATACGAGTCAGCATATCTGCTATTGGATCTGACATACTCATAATCTATTTACCTTACTCTTAATACTTTTAAAATTGTTTAAATATAGTTTATTAAAATGCTTACCAGGAAGCTTTAACTAAACCAGGAACATCACCACGCATCATCGCTTCACGTAATTTAATACGTGATAAACCAAATTTACGGTAGTAGCCATGTGGACGACCAGTTACTTCACAACGATTACGACGACGACTTGGGCTGGAATCACGTGGTAGTTTTTGCATTTTCACCTGTGCTTCCATCTTAGCTTCAAAATCAGCTTCCGGATCTTTCAAAATCGCTCTTAGCTTAGCGCGCTTTTCAAAATCTCTTGCTACTAATTTAATACGCTTCTTTTCGCGTTGTACCATCGAAGTTTTTGCCATGATTGTCTCTTTATCTCGATCTAGTTTTTGAACGGGAAGTTAAAAGCTTTTAATAATGCTTTTGCTTCATCGTCTGTTTTTGCAGAAGTTGTAATGGTGATATCCATTCCGCGAATTTTATCGATTTTTTCATAATCGATTTCAGGGAAGATAATCTGCTCTTTTACACCCATGCTGTAATTACCACGGCCATCGAATGATTTACCATTCAAACCACGGAAGTCACGAATACGAGGCACTGAAATACTGATCAAACGATCAAGAAATTCGTACATATTTGCTTTACGCAACGTTACTTTACAACCAATTGCCGAACCTTCACGGAGCTTAAATGCAGCAACTGATTTTCTAGCAATAGTTTTAACAGGTTTCTGACCGGCAATTTTTTCCATGTCAGTATACGCTGCTTCAACAACTTTTTTGTCAGAAACGCCTTCGCCCACGCCCATATTAAGCGTGATTTTTTCAATGCGAGGCACGTCCATAGGGTTTGAGTAGCCCTGGCTTTCCATCAATTGCTTAACAATTGTGTCTTTATATATTTGCTGTAGTCTTGCCATTGTTCCGCTACCCTACTAAACGTCTACGTTTTCGTTGTTAGACTTAAAGACGCGAATTTTTTTGCCGTCTTCTAAAGTCTTGATACCTATGCGATCACCCTTGTTAGTTGCAGGATTGAAAGGCATTATATTAGAAATGTGAATAGACATTTCTTTTTCAATGATGCCGCCTTCAATACCCGCCATAGGGTTTGGCTTAGCGTGTTTCTTAACCACGTTGATATTTTCTACCATTACGCGATCATTTTTGAGGATGCTCATTACCTTGCCACGGCGACCTTTGTCTTTGCCCGTAGTTACAATAACCTCATCACCTTTTTTAAGTCTTTGCATATCTATTCGCCTCTACAATACTTCAGGAGCCAGAGAGATTATTTTCATAAACTTCTCATTACGTAGCTCACGTGTTACAGGGCCAAAAATACGTGTACCAATAGGCGCTAAATTTGCGTTCAGAAGAACTGCAGCGTTATTGTCAAAACGAATAACCGAACCATCCGGACGACGAACACCCTTTGCTGTACGAACAACAACTGCGTTGTACACTTCGCCTTTTTTAACCTTGCCTCTAGGAATCGCTTCCTTGATGCTAACTTTTATAACATCACCAATACGCGCATAACGACGATGTGAACCACCGAGTACTTTAATACACTGTACTCTGCGTGCTCCGCTGTTGTCTGCTGCGTTAAGAACCGTTTGCATTTGAATCATGACGACACCAAAATTCTATTAATCTATATTTAACTAGCTAAGTAACTGAATAATTTTTAATTATGCAGCAGTTGATTTCTCAACAACCTTAACCAGTTTCCAGGATTTAGTTTTTGAAACCGGCGCACACTGCTCAATTAAAACAGTATCACCAATTCCACACTCGTTTGCTTCATCATGAATGCTCAACTTGGTTGAACGGTTAATGATTTTGCCATATAGCGGGTGCTTAACACGACGCGCAATTGTTACTGTGGCAGATTTCTCGCCTTTGTTACTTGTAACAACACCTTGCAGTGTTTTTTGTGTTTTATCTGCGCTCATTATGCTTTACCCGCCTGATTTTTTTCAGCAAGAATAGTCTTAGCACGTGCGATATCACGACGTGCATTTTTGAAAAGATGGGGTTTAGACATCTCACCAGCACCTTGCTGCATACGTAAATTAAACTGTTCTTTACGAATGTTTAAAATTTCTTCTTTAAGAGCCGCTTCATCTTTCTCTCTTAAATCTTTTGCTGTTAGCTTATTTGTAGTAGCCATTACATTACCACCCGAGAAACAAAGGTTGTTTTAATTGGCAATTTAGCTGCTGCCAACTGGAAAGCTTCTCTGGCTAATTCTTCAGAAACACCTTCCATTTCGTATAAAACGGAACCAGGCTGAACTTTAGCAACCCAGTGATCCACGTTACCTTTTCCTTTACCCATCCGAACTTCTAATGGCTTATTAGAAATTGGTGTATCAGGGAAAACACGAATCCAGATTTTACCGGTACGTTTCACATGACGTGTCATAGCACGACGAGCCGCTTCAATTTGACGAGCCGAAATACGACCACGCGCCATTGCTTTCAAACCGTACTCACCAAAACTCACTTTATTACCATTTTGAGCCAGGCCACGGTTACGACCTTTAAAAGCTTTTCTAAATTTTGTACGTTTAGGCTGAAGCATGATTATCTCCCACCTTTCTTATTAGGCTTGGCTTCTTCAGCTGCTGCATTACGCTTCTGCTCAAGATCAAAAACTTCGCCCTTATAAATCCACACTTTAACACCCAGGATACCGTAGGTTGTTAAGGCTTCAGCAAAACCGTAATCAATGTCTGCGCGCAGTGTGTGCAAAGGCACACGACCTTCCATGTAGCATTCGCTACGGGCAATCTCTGCACCGTTCAAACGCCCACCGACCTGAATTTTAATACCCTGACCACCCATACGCATTGTATTTTGCATAGAGCGTTTCATGGCACGGCGGAACATAACTCGACGTTCCAGCTGTTGAGCGATGCTTTCAGCGACTAGCTGTGCATCAAGCTCAGGCTTGCGTATTTCTTCAATATTGATTTTCACATTATTAATGTGAAGACCTAAAATCTTGGAAACATCATTACGCAAGACTTCAATATCAGCGCCTTTTTTACCGATCACCACACCTGGACGAGCTGTGTGTATTGTAATCACAGCTGCACGTGTTGGACGTTCGATTTGAATGCGACTCACATTGGCAGCCGCTAATTTCTTTTTCAGAAATTCGCGTACTTTAATGTCAGCGTTTAACAGCTGAGGATATTCCTTGCTGTTTGCATACCATTTTGCGTTCCAGTCTGAGGATATTCCCAGACGAATCCCGACAGGATGTACTTTTTGGCCCATTCTGCTTCTCTCTTAACTATCCGAAACCGTAACCGTAATATGGCTACTGCGTTTTAAAATTCGATTAGCTCGACCTTTTGCGCGGGCTTGAATGCGCTTCATTGTCGGACCTTCGTCTACAAATGCTTTTGATACCGTTAACTCATCGATATCAGCACCTTCATTGTGCTCAGCATTAGCAATGGCAGATTCAAGTACTTTCTGTACTAAACCCGCACCTTTTTTATTGCTGAACGTTAATATGGTTAGCGCCTGCTCTACAGACTGTCCACGTATTTGATCAACAACCAAACGAGCTTTCTGAGGCGATATACGCGCGTAGCGATGTTTTGCAAAAACTTCCATCATCTACTCCTTATTTCGACTTTTTGTCGGCAGTGTGACCGCGGTAAGTACGAGTTAAGGCGAATTCACCCAACTTGTGCCCCACCATGTTCTCGTTAACCAAAACGGGAATATGCTGGCGACCGTTGTGTACTGCGATTGTTAATCCAACCATTTCAGGGAAAATAGTAGAACGACGCGACCAAGTTTTAATTGGACGACGACTCTTTTCTTCTACTGCCTTCTCGACCTTAGCCATCAGATGATGGTCAATAAACGGTCCTTTTTTTAATGAACGTGGCACTCTAATACCCTCAATTATTTACGGTTGTTGCGGCGACGAACAATCATATTGTCTGTGCGCTTATTGCTACGAGTCTTCTTACCTTTCGTAGGCGTACCCCATGGAGATACAGGATGACGACCACCGGAAGTACGACCTTCACCACCACCATGTGGATGATCTACCGGGTTCATCGCAACACCACGAACCGTGGGGCGAACACCACGCCAGCGTTTAGCTCCCGCTTTACCCAGCGAGCGCAAACTATGCTCACTATTACCTACTTCACCAATGGTTGCACGACAATCAATGTGAATCTTACGCATTTCACCCGAGCGTAAACGCAGGGTTGCATACATACCTTCACGTGCAACTAACTGAACCGATGCACCTGCACTACGTGCAACCTGTGCGCCTTTACCCGGCTTCAGCTCAATACAGTGTATGGTTGAACCAACAGGAACATTGCGCAGTGGCATTGCGTTACCGCTTTTAATCGGCGCCGCTGAACCTGAAGAAATCGCATCACCTACACTCACACCTTTAGGCGCAATAATGTAACGACGCTCACCGTCTGCATACTTTAATAAAGCAATATTTGCAGTCCGGTTCGGATCGTACTCTAAACGCTCAACAACAGCAGGTATGCCATCTTTGGTACGCTTAAAATCGATAACACGATAATGTTGTTTATGACCACCACCAACGTGACGGGTAGTAATACGCCCCGCATTGTTACGACCACCATTACGAGACTGAGCCTCTAATAGCGGTGCGTGGGGCTTGCCCTTGTGTAGCTCATGGTTTACAACCTTAACTACGTGACGGCTACCCGGTGAAGTTGGCCTGGATTTTACTAATGCCATTGTCTCAGCCTTCTAGTTTGCACCGGCCAAAGCGATATCCTGGCCTTCAGCCAGTTTTACATACGCTTTACGCCAGTCAGAACGTTTACCCATTCGTTGACCAAATCTCTTGGTCTTGCCCTTTACATTCATTACTCGTACTTGAGCAACTTTTACTTCAAACAGCTCTTCAACAGCCTGCTTGATTTCAGTTTTTGTAGCAGTCGTATTCACTTTAAACACGTGAGTACCGGACGCATCCGCACACATCGTTGTTTTTTCAGAAATATGTGGCGCTAACAATACCTGAAGAATTTTTTCCTGCTGCATCATGACAACCATTCCTCAATCGCGCGTAATGAACCTACGGTCATCACAACGTTTTCGGCACCAACCAGATCTACTGCTGACATACCTGCCACATCAGTAATATCTACCTGGTGTAAATTTCTTGCTGACAGATACAGATTTTCATCACCTGTTTCAGTCACGATCAGTACTTTTGATACCTCAAGATCGCTCAGCTTGGCTACCATGCCTTTTGTTTTTGCAGAATCAACCGTGATATCTTCAACCACTTTTAAACGATCCTGGCGAACCAGCTCTGATAAAATCGAGCTAATCGCAGCGCGGTACATTTTCTTGTTCAGCTTAACTGAATGGTCGCGTGGCTGAGCCGCAAAAGTTGTACCACCTGAGCGCCAGATCGGGCTACGGATAGTACCTGCACGGGCACGACCCGTACCTTTTTGACGCCATGGCTTAGCACCACCGCCACTGACTGCCGCACGATTTTTTTGTGCTTTAGTCCCTGCGCGCGCACCAGCAAGAAATGAAACAACGGCCTGATGAACCAGACCTTCGTTGAAATCTCTTGCGAATATTGCGTCTGCAACAGAAACCTTATCGCTTGCTTTATGTAATTGAAGATCCATTAGATCTAACCCCTTTTAACTTTAATGGCAGAACGTACAATCACGTCGCTACCTTTAGAGCCAGGCACTGAGCCTTTAATCAATAATAAGCCGCGTTCTTCATCAACCCGAACCAGCTCAAGTGTTTGCGCTGTGCGCTGCTTGTCACCCAGGTGACCCGCCATCTTTTTGCCCTTGAATACACGACCAGGTGTTTGACACTGACCGATGGAACCAGGTGCACGGTGAGAGATTGAGTTACCGTGAGTTGCGTCCTGCATCTGGAATCCCCAGCGCTTAACACCACCCGCAAAACCCTTACCGATTGATTTGCCAGTCACATCAACTTTCTGACCCGCTTCAAACATAGTCAAAGGAAGCTGTGAACCCGCTTCATGCTCAGAAGCTGCGTCTAAGCGAAACTCCCACAAGCCACGACCAGCCTCAACACCTGCTTTCGCATAGTGGCCCGCTGCCGATTTATTTACACGAGACGCGCGTCGCGCGCCCGTAGTAACTTGAATCGCGTCATAGCCATCTGTATCAACAGATTTAACCTGAGTAACCAGGTTAGGCGCTACTTCTACGACTGTTACAGGAATTGAAACACCATCTTCTGTAAAGATACGTGTCATTCCGACTTTTTTACCAACTAAACCGATGGCCATGTCTGCATTCCAAAATATTATCTGAGTATAAACTTCATTTAATGAAGCTAAACCCTTGATTTAACTTAATATACGCTTCTGATAAATTCGGCCCAACCAATAGGCTGGGCCGAAAGAGGCGCGAATTCTATCATGTTTTTCTGATCATCACACCATTTTGTTGCAAAAATATTATGATGATTTTAGATATTTTGTCATTCATTTAAGACGGAGCACTTTAATGGTCGATACAACCAATAAACACCCGCCCGAACGACAAAATATCCAGCGGTATTAATTCAGTTTAATCTGAACATCTACACCCGCGGCAAGATCCAGCTTCATTAACGCATCAACTGTTTTATCAGTCGGGTCAACAATATCCATCAGACGCTTGTGAGTTCGTAACTCGTACTGGTCTCGCGCATCTTTGTTTACATGCGGAGAAATCAATACAGTGAAACGCTCTTTCTTTGTAGGCAAAGGAATTGGACCCTTAACATGAGCACCGGTACGCTTCGCTGTATCTACAATCTCTGCGCATGAACGATCAACCAGTTTGTGATCGAATGACTTCAGACGGATACGGATTCTTTGATTTGTTGCCATAATTTTTACTCTTTAAAAAACACTATTCTAAGATAAGTGAGTAGTTACCAAATAATCACCCGATACACACAACATATACCAGGCAACCAAATTCTATTAAATCTTTCTAACTAATTAATCGCTCTGATTCCCCTCCGGGGCGCTCCAGATCAAGGCGAAAAATGAGCGTTCACAAGTGTAAATAAACATTTTTCAACGAAGAGCTGGGCCGCCCCTGAGGGTAAGCTGAGCAATTAATCAGTAATCTTACTTACAACACCTGCACCAACGGTACGGCCACCTTCACGAATCGCGAAGCGTAAACCTTCTTCCATCGCGATGGGGGTAATCAGGGTAACGTCCATTTTAACGTTATCTCCTGGCATTACCATTTCGATGCCTTCTGGTAAATCACACGCACCGGTTACATCGGTTGTACGGAAGTAGAACTGGGGGCGGTAGTTGTTGAAAAATGGTGTATGACGACCACCTTCATCTTTGCTCAGGATGTACACTTCACATTCAAATTTGCTGTGCGGTGTTACGGTACCTGGCTTTACACAGACCTGACCACGTTCTACGTCTTCACGTTTTGTGCCACGCAGCAATAAGCCTACGTTGTCGCCGGCTAGACCCTGGTCTAGCAGCTTGCGGAACATTTCAACTCCGGTACAGGTGGTGGTTTGGGTTTCGCGAATACCCACGATTTCAATTTCTTCGCCTACGTTCACTTCTCCACGTTCGATACGACCCGTCACTACGGTTCCACGACCTGAGATTGAGAATACGTCTTCGACTGGCATCAGGAACGGCTGATCTACGGCTCGCTCTGGCTCTGGAATGTAGGTGTCCAGTGCTTCTACCAGTTTTACGATTGAGGGCGCGCCGATTTCGCTGGTGTCGCCTTCAAGTGCTTTTAGTGCTGAGCCAGTGATAACGGGGGTGTCATCACCTGGGAAGTCGTATGAATCGAGTAATTCACGGATCTCCATTTCAACCAGCTCTAATAATTCTTCGTCGTCTACCATGTCCGCTTTGTTCATGTAGACAACAATGTAGGGTACGCCAACCTGACGTGATAGCAGGATGTGCTCACGGGTTTGTGGCATTGGGCCGTCGGCTGCTGAGCATACCAGTATCGCGCCGTCCATCTGTGCTGCACCGGTAATCATGTTTTTTACATAGTCGGCGTGGCCTGGGCAATCTACATGTGCGTAGTGACGGATGTCTGATTCATACTCTACGTGTGAAGTGGCGATGGTGATACCACGTGCACGTTCTTCCGGGGCGTTGTCGATTTGATCGAACGCTTTCGCTTCGCCACCCTGCTTTTCTGCCATTACTTTGGTCAGTGCAGCGGTTAATGTAGTTTTACCATGGTCAACGTGACCGATAGTGCCCACATTGACGTGGGGTTTATTACGTTCAAACTTTTCTTTAGACACGATCAATCACCTCTGCTAAATATTAATAACTAATTTTGTTTAACTAATTCTGTTTAACTTATTGCCTGCTTAACTAACACTCGCTTAGTTAACGACTCAACCTATCCGCTGATTCACAATTGCTTCGGACACCACTTTCGGTGCCTGCGCATATTTTGTAAACTCCATCGAGTAGGTTGCACGCCCCTGGGTCGCTGAGCGTAGCGCTGTTGAATAACCAAACATCTCAGACAACGGCACTTCAGCCTTAAGCTGCTTACCCGCGGGGCTATCTTCCATACCCTGCACGATGCCGCGGCGTCGATTCAGGTCGCCCATCACATCCCCCATATACTCTTCAGGGGTTACGACTTCTACATTCATTATCGGCTCCATAAGAACCGGGTTCGCTTTCAGGGCTGCATCCCTGAAGCCCATGGACGCTGCAATTTTAAAGGCCATCTCACTAGAATCCACATCATGAAAGGAGCCGTTATATAGCGACACCTTCACGTCTTCTATGGGAAAACCACCGAGTACACCATTGAGCATCTGCTCTTGCACACCCTTTTCAATGGCTGGAATGAATTCCTTCGGAATAACACCTTCAGCTATTTCATTAACAAACTCAAAACCGGTTGCCTGCGGTAATGGCTCAACACGCAGACAAACATGAGCAAACTGACCACGACCACCTGCTTCGCGCTCAAATATTTCTTCGTGTTCCACCGAGCTGGTTATCGCCTCTCGGTATGATACCTGAGGGTTACCCACATTGGCATCAACACTAAATTCACGCAGCATACGATCAACAATGATTTCCAGATGCAATTCACCCATACCAGAAATAATCGTCTGCCCCGACTCCTCATCCATATGCACCCTAAACGAAGGATCCTCCTGCGCAAGCTTGCCAAGAGCAAGAGCCATTTTATCCTGATCCGCCAGCGTTCTGGGTTCAACCGCAACCGATATAACCGGATCGGGAAACTCCATGCGCTCCAGGGTGATGCGTTTTTTTTCATCACAAAGCGTGTCACCAGTGGTGACCACCTTTAAACCAATAGCCGCCGCAATATCACCGGCACGTACTTCTTTAATCTCTTCACGACTGTTGGCATGCATTTGTACAATGCGGCCAATGCGCTCTTTTTTACCCTTAACCGGGTTATAAATTGAATCACCCGATTTGAGCACTCCAGAGTAAACACGGAAAAACGTCAGGTTACCTACAAAAGGGTCAGTGGCGATTTTAAATGCTAGCGCCGCAAAAGGCTCGTCATCACCAGGGTGACGCTCACCCTCCGTTTCGTCTTCGTTAATACCGACTATAGAAGGCACATCTAACGGAGACGGCATATATTCTATAATCGCATCCAGCATGGCCTGCACGCCTTTATTTTTAAAGGCTGAGCCACAAAAGGCTGGAACAATCTCATTTGCAAGTGTTCGTAACCGAATACCCTGCTTAATGCCTTCACTGGACAGCTCACCTTCTTCAAGGTATTTATCCATTAGCTCTTCATTGGCTTCAGCTGCTGACTCAATCATGTGCTCACGCCATGTTTCACAGTCCGCCAGCATCTCAGAAGGTATTTCGGACGCCTCATATGTTGCCCCCATATCATCAGAGCACCAACGAATTGCCTTCATACTGATTAAATCAATAACACCTTCGAAGTCTTCTTCTGCACCAATTGGCAGCTGCATCGGCACAGGAATAGCACCAAGACGGCTTTTAATCTGCTCAACAACACGCAAAAAATCTGCGCCGGAGCGATCCATCTTATTTACAAATGCCAGCCGTGGCACATGATACTTATTGGCCTGTCGCCATACGGTTTCAGACTGTGGCTCTACGCCACCCACCGCACAAAATACCGCAACGGCACCATCGAGCACACGCAGTGAACGCTCCACTTCAATCGTGAAGTCCACGTGCCCCGGCGTATCAATAATATTGATACGATGTTGCTCAAACTGACGATCCATTCCCTGCCAGAAGCAGGTGGTTGCAGCGGAGGTAATAGTTATACCTCTTTCCTGCTCCTGCTCCATCCAGTCCATGGTGGCTGCGCCATCATGAACTTCGCCAATCTTGTGGGAGATCCCCGTGTAAAACAAAACACGCTCAGTGGTGGTTGTCTTGCCCGCATCGATGTGGGCCATAATGCCCACATTACGATAACGCTCTAACGGAGTTTCTCTCGCCATTTCCTCAACATTGCTACCAGCCTACCAACGGTAGTGAGCAAATGCCTTATTAGCCTCAGCCATACGGTGTGTATCTTCGCGCTTCTTAACAGCAGAACCACGCTGCTCAGAGGCATCCATCAACTCACCTGCCAATTTCAATTGCATCGATTTCTCACCACGCTTACGCGCCGCTTCAATCAACCAGCGCATTGCCAGCGCCTGGCGGCGGGTTGAGCGAACTTCGATAGGCACCTGATAAGTTGCACCACCCACACGGCGAGACTTAACCTCAACCATAGGCGCTACATTTTCAAGTGCTGAATCCAGTATTTCCATTGGATCCGCGTCAGATTTCTTTGCAACGATTGTATCTAGAGCGTCATAAAGGATGCGTTCGGCTACGGCTTTCTTTCCGCCTTTCATCACCATATTGATGAACTTAGCCAGCTTCTCACTTCCAAACTTGGGAT